>OIDF01000783.1_pt1 | contig 18960 bp, 10 predicted proteins | sample 1581411 | NCBI WGS metagenome assembly OIDF01 (sample SAMEA3882515, study PRJEB24775) | human gut metagenome | biome: human-associated habitat; feature: intestine environment; material: feces | place: Netherlands | collected 2009/2010
AGCAACTGACTCTTAATCAGTGGGTCCTGGGTTCGAGTCCCCGATGGTGCACCAAGAAAAGCCGCAACGAATGTTGCGGCTTTTTTGTCGCACCATTCCCTTTGGGACGGACTCGCACTTCGCGCAAGCGCTCGTGTTCGTCTCGCGGGGACTGGTCGCTAAATTCAGTCCGCAGGACTGAATTCTTAACGCGCCCACTGATGGTGCACCAAAGAATGCCTTACACGAAAGTGTAAGGCGTTTTTTTGTTGCTCTATTTTAAGAAGGCACGATCTGGTGCACCGTTAGGGATACTCGAACAGGGCGGCGGCACGCAGTGCCGTAAGGAACGCCACAGTGCGGCGTTCCTTATGGAAGACGGCACGGTGTTTCAGGCGTATTATTTCAATGAAGATAAAATCCTGAAGTGATTTTGAAATGTAAACATCAAAAGGGGGTAGGCGCGGATCGCGACTACCCTCATTTATTGTAAAACGCAATTGCCGTAAACAGGGGGTTGTGCTATGATAATGATAAATACTGTGCTATGAGGTGACTGCCATGACCACTGCGCAACAGCAACAGGCGGCAAGAAATTTTGCCGCTTATTGGAAAGACAAAGGCTATGAAAAAGGGGAGAGCCAACCATTCTGGCTGTCCCTGCTCCGTGATGTGTATGGGGTCGAACACCCGGAGCAATTCATTCAGTTTGAGGAGCAAGTCCACCTTGACCACACCAGTTTCATTGACGGCACGATTCCCGCTACCCACGTTCTGATAGAGCAAAAGGGGCTTGGCAAGAATTTGAACAAGCCCATCAAGCAATCAGACGGTGCGCTGCTGACCCCTTTTGAACAGGCTAAGCGGTATATTTTGGAGCTGCCCGTGTCGCAGCACCCGCGCTGGGTGGTAACCTGCAATTTCAGCACCTTTTATGTGTATGATATGGAACGCCCGCGCGGTGAGCCTGAAATCATCGAACTTGCGAATCTGGAAAAAGAATACTATCGGCTGCAATTCCTTGTCGATGCCGGAAACGAACACCTCAAACGGGAGATGGAAGTTTCCATAGCGGCAGGTGAAATTGTCGGCTTGTTATATGATGCCTTTTACAAGCAGTACGCAAACCCGGAATCCGAACATTCGCTGAAAAGCCTGAACAAGCTGTGCGTTCGCTTGGTATTTTGCCTGTATGCCGAGGATGCCGGGATTTTTGGGCATCACGGTATGTTCCACGACTACCTCAAGGGTTTTGACACGCGCGGACTGCGCAAGGGGCTGGTAGATTTGTTCCGCGTGTTGGACACAAAGCTGCAAGACCGTGACCCCTATTTGAAAGATGACAACCCGGAATTGGCGGCGTTTCCCTACGTGAATGGCGGGCTGTTCAGCGATGAGAATATCGAGATACCGCCGTTCACCGATGAAATCCGAAACCTGCTGCTGGAGAAAGCCAGCGAAAACTTCAACTGGTCGGAAATCAGCCCCACCATTTTCGGCGCGGTGTTTGAAAGCACCCTGAACCCCGAAACCCGCCGCAGCGGCGGTATGCACTATACCAGCATTGAAAATATCCACAAGGTCATTGACCCGCTGTTTTTGGACGAACTGAAAGCTGAGCTTGACGAGATATGCGCCAATCCCGTGGAACGAACCAGAACGGCAAAGCTGCGGGTGTTCCAACGCAAGCTGGCATCGCTCACATTCTTAGACCCCGCGTGCGGTAGCGGAAACTTTTTGACCGAAACCTATTTGAGCCTGCGCCGCTTGGAAAACAAAATTTTGGTGGAACTCTCTCACGGTCAGGTCACGATGTATTCCGCCAGCGAAAGCCCGATACAGGTTTCCATCAGCCAGTTTTACGGCATCGAAATCAACGATTTTGCCGTGACGGTTGCAAAAACCGCGCTCTGGATAGCGGAAAGCCAGATGATGAAGGAAACGGAGAAAATCCTGCTCGTTCCGCTGGAATTTCTTCCGTTGAAAACAAACGCCTTTATTGTAGAGGGCAACGCCTTGCGGGTGGATTGGGAGAGCGTGGTTCCCAAAAGTAAGCTGAATTATATTATGGGGAATCCGCCGTTTGTGGGGGCGCGGCTTATGGGCAAGTCTCAAAAAGATGATGTTGCTGCTATTTTCCCAGGCTGGAAGAATGCGGGAAATTTAGACTATGTTTGCTGTTGGTATAAAAAGGCCTCTGACTTGATGAAAGGCACTGCTATTCATTCCGCCCTTGTTTCCACAAATTCCGTATCGCAAGGTGAAAGCGTTGCTAATCTTTGGGAACCACTTTTTTCTGCGGGGGTTCATATTGATTTTGCTTATCGCACATTCCGTTGGGATAGTGAAGCAAAAATTAAAGCACATGTTCATTGTGTTATCATTGGATTTAGCTCTGGCAGCACAACTTCTTCTAAGCGTATATACACTGACAACACATATAAAACTGTAAACAATATATGTGCCTATCTTGTTGATGCACCAAATGTCTTTGTTGAGAGTCGAAAGAAACCCCTATGGAGTATGCCCCCTGTTGTTTTTGGAAACATGCCAAATGATGGAGGTTTCTTGAGCGATTACTCAAATGAAGACTATCAAAGTATAATTGAACAATATCCCGATGCAAAGCCCCTGTTTAAGAAGTTCGTTGGTGCCAGTGAATTTATAAATAATAAAACTCGTTGGTGCCTTTGGCTAAAAGATGTACACCCCAATTTGATAAAAAAGATTCCACCTATTATTGAAGCCGTTGAAAATGTAAAACAGTTACGGCTTAAAAGTAATCGGGAGGCAACGAAAAAACTCGCTGCTGTACCTGCTCTCTTTGGCGAAATAAGGCAGCCAACAACTACTTATATTATCATTCCGCGTCATTCCTCACAGAATCGAAAGTATATTCCAATGGGCTTTGTATCTCCTGATATTATCTGCGGTGACGCAAATTTGCTAATGCCTAATGCTACGTTATATCATTTTGGCATTTTAATGTCAAACGCACACAATGCATGGGTCAAAACTGTTTGTGGAAGAATTAAAAGTGACTACAGATATTCCGTCAATGTTGTCTACAATAATTTCCCGTGGCCTAACTCTACTGATATACAAGTGCAGAAAATTGAAAGTACCGCAAAAGCTATTCTCGATGCGCGTGCTCTTTATCCCGATTGGAGTTTAGCAGATTTATACGATGAAAACTTTATGCCAAAAGAACTCCGCAAAGCCCATCAGGCTAATGACCGCGCCGTTATGGACGCTTACGGATTCACAAAGGGAACTGCCGCAAGAACCAGCGAAAGCGCCTGTGTTGCCGAGTTAATGAAACTTTACCAGCAGAAGGTATCTGCCGCACAATCCAAATAATCGCTTTGAAAAGTTGACATCAAAAAGCTCCGGGGGCTGCATTGCTCCCGGAGTTTGCTTTTATTGGGGCTGCATCGGCTTGTTGCAATCCATACACAGAATATGCCAGGGCTGGCCTGGTCTGGCAGCCCCGACCGACAAAACGCTTTGAGGGCAAACAAACTGCTTCACTCCGCATTTGCTGTGTATGGTTGTATGTGCTATACTAAAAACAATCGATGGTGCAGCTGAAAAGTCGAAAATATCGTCTATTTCTACAAACGCAGCGGGATTTTGCGTTAAAAGTCCTTGGAATCCACAAAGGATTCCCGCGGCTCTTTGCCTTAAATCCGTCTTGCGCTTGTGAAATATCCGTCATTTTCTTTGTTTTCAGATCCACCTTAAGAAGCCGCACCAGATGTGGACTGTGCGGGGCCGCAGTGTGATGTTGAGAAAGGGGAACAGCAGATGACCCGGATTGCGATTGTGGAGGACGAGGCGGCGGTGCGGGAACAGCTGGCGGGGTATGTGCAGCGGTACACCCGGCAGTACGGCACGCCGTTTGAGGTAACGGAGTTTGCGGACGGGATGGAAATTCTGGAAAATTACCGCCCGCAGTTCGACATCATTTTTCTGGATGTGGAGATGAAGCACCTGGACGGCATGGAGACCGCACGCCGCATCCGGGAGCGGGACGGCGGGGTGCTGATCGTGTTCATTACCAACATGGCGCAGTATGCCATCCGCGGATATGCCGTTGGGGCGCTGGATTATGTGCTGAAACCGGTGCCCTACTTTGCGTTTTCGCAGCAGCTGCAAAAGGCGCTGGGACAGCTGAAAAAGCGGGAGCAGCATTATCTGGCTGTGGCGGTGGACGGCGGCATGCGGCGGCTGGACGCGGCGGAAATCTATTACCTGGAAAGCGAAGGCCACAAGGTACATTTTTACACCGAAAAAGAAGATTTTGTGGTGCCGGGCACCCTGAAAAACTATGAGGAAAAGCTGGTGGGTCGGGCGTTTGCACGGTGCAACAGCGGGTATCTGGTCAATCTGGCGCAGGTTTCCGGCGTGCAGCAGGATATGGTGCAGGTTGGTCCGTATACGCTGCAAATCAGCCGCCCGCGGCGCAAGGCGTTTATGGCGGGGCTGGCGGATTACATTGGGGGTGCGGGACAGTGACGACATTGCCGGATATTCCCCGCCTGTACACCGCGTTGGCGGAAGTGCTGGCGGCGCTGCTGTATGCGCACAGGCTGCCGCCGCGGATGGACCAGCGCGTGATCTGGGGCGTGGAAGCCGGTTGGGCGGTGCTGCTGGGGGCGTTTTTGCAGGCCACGGGGAAAGTTCCGCTGGCGTGGTGGATCCCCTGCATGGCAATGGCGATTCTTTCCATGCTGCTGTTCTTGTGGGTCACACGCAGCATTACGCTGCTGGAAGCGGGCTATGTGTGCGCGCGAGCCTTTATTTTGGCGGAGCTGGCGGCCAGCATGGAATGGCAGCTGCACTGCGTGCTGTGGCCGCAGCGCGGCGGGACGGAGCCGCTTTCGCTGCTGCTGTTGGCGGCGGTGTACGGCGGCATTTTTGCCGCGATGCTTTTTGTGGAGAACCGCCGCCCTGGCCCGGCCGGGAAGCTGAAAATAACGCCCGCAGGAACTTTTGTGGCGGTGGTCATGGCGCTGACCGCATTTGCCGTGAGCAATTTGAGCTTTGCCAACGGCAGCGAAGCCAACATGAACATGTTTTACATCCGCACGCTGGTGGACCTGGCCGGGGTGCTGATTTTGACGGTGCAGCACGAGCAGCTGCGCGAAGCCGCCCTGCACAGCGAGCTGGCGGAGCTGGACGGTGTTTTGCACCGCCAGTACGAGCAGTACAAGCAGAGCAAGGAGAACATCCGCCTGATCAACCGGCGCTACCACGAGCTGAAAATGCAGATTGCGGCCATCCGGGCGGAGCGGGACCACGCCAAGCAGGATGTGGCGCTGGCGGCCATGGAAAGCGGCATCCGCCAGTACGAGGCGGAGAACAAGACCGGCAACCCGGTGCTGGACACCCTGCTGACGGCCAAAAGCCTGTACTGCCAGCAGCACCACATCACGATGACCTGCGTGGCGGACGGGCATTTGCTGGACTTTTTGGAGACAGGGGAGATCTGCACGATTGTGGGCACGGCGCTGGACAATGCGACCGAGAGCGTGGAGACCGAGCCCGACCACGAAAAGCGGCTGATCCGGGTAGCGGTGTACGCCCAGAACGGCTTTGTGATGCTGCGGTTTGAAAACTACTGCGCGCAGGAAGTGGAGCTGGGCGCGGACGGCCTGCCGCGCCGCAACACCCATGGCGGTAGCGACCTGCGCGGTGTGCGCGCCGCCGCCGAAAAGCGCGGCGGAACTATGACGCTGCACTGGGAGAATGAGTGGTTTACGCTAAGGGTGCTGCTGCCGCAGAAAAGCTGAATGGATGGCTGGGGGTCTAGGATAAGGCACCCGGCCATTTTTGGTGTTTGGGCGGGGTGCACAAAACGGGGTCGAGATGCTTTGTGAGAGATGCACAACAAAAAATGAAATGTTTTTGAAACTTTTGCAAAACATGCAACGGAAACAACAGTTTGTGCAAAAAATGAGCCGAAAGAAAATTGTTTTGGTACAATATCATCAATAAAAGCGGAAATCCCGTCAGCCGCCATCCGGAGGGCGGCACAATAAAAGGAGGAAAACAATGAAACACCCTGCTTCTAACCCTGGCAAATATGGGCGTCAACCTGGACGACGTTGCCGATGTGGTCAATAACTGCATCCCGCAGCTCATCTTCTTTGGCGTTGTGGTTGCCGCCGCCATTATCGTACTGATCGCTATGGCGGTCAACAAGAAACTGGCCAAGCCCACCAAATTCATGGTGCGCGCCCAGTCTGGCCTGGCCGTGCTGCTGGCTTTCGGCATCATGCTCAACCTGGTTGCCTTTGGCCCCATGAGCACCATGCTCGATCTGGTCACCGGCAACGGCACTATCACCGAGGAATCCAGTGACGAGGCCAACGCCCTGTGCACCGAGATTGCCGAGGAAGGCATTGTCCTGCTGCAGAACGATGACAACGAACTGCCCCTCGCTTCCGGTAGCAACCTGAACGTCTTTGGCTGGGCTTCTGTCGGCCCTGTCTACGGCGGCACCGACGCTGGCGCGATCTCTGCCGACCGTCCCACCGTCAGCCTGCTGGATGGCCTGCACAACGCCGGCATCAACACCAACACCGAGCTGAGCGATTTCTACACCGCTTACTGCGCCGAGCGCCCGGCGCTGGGTTACAGCAACCATAACTGGACCCTGCCCGAACCCACCGCCGCCAGCTACACCCAGGAGCTGATCGACAACGCCAAGTCTTTCTCTGACACTGCGATGGTCGTCATCAGCCGCGTTGGCGGTGAGTTTGCTGACCTGCCCACCGATATGAGCACCGTCAACTACACCGACAACTCCACCGAGTACAAGGACTTCGAGGATGGCCAGCATTACCTCTCCCTGAGCAAGACTGAGCGCGACATGATCGACCTCGTCTGCTCCAACTTCGACAACGTTGTGCTGGTTTACAACGCTGCCAACACCCTCGAGCTGGGCTTCGTCGATGAGCACCCCCAGATCAAGAGCGTTATCTGGTGCCCCGGCACCGGCCAGACCGGCTTCAACGCCTTGGGCGAGATTGTTGCCGGTGAGGTCAACCCCTCCGGCCACTCTGCCGACACTTTCGTCTACGACCTGACCGCTGCACCGTACTTCAACAACATCGGCGCTTTCGCCTACACCAATGCGGATTCCGTTGGTTACACCGCTGCCAGCCTGTTTGGCGGTGATGCAACGCTCGTTCCCCCGCACTTCGTCAACTATGTTGAGGGCATCTACGTCGGCTACAAGTTCTACGAGACTGCCGCCGCCGAGGGCCTGATCGACTATGACAAGACCGTGCAGTATCCCTTCGGCCACGGCCTGTCCTACACCACCTTTACCCAGAAAATCGACTCCATGACCGAGGCTGACGGCACCATCACCCTGGATGTCACCGTCACCAACACCGGCAGTGTGGCCGGTAAGGACGCCGTGCAGGTCTACTTCAACCCGCCGTACACCGATGGCGGCATTGAGAAGGCTTCCGCCAACCTCGTCACCTTCGGCAAGACCGACTCCATTGAGCCGGGCGCTTCCCAGACCTTGACCCTGACTTTCAACACCGAGAACATGGCCAGCTTTGACAGCAAGGACAAGGGCTGTTATGTGCTGGAAGAGGGCGACTATATCATCAGCATCAACGAGGATTCCCACACGGTGCTGGATTCCAAGACCTACAACGTCGCTTCCACCATCGTCTATGACGAGTCCAACCCCCGCAGCACCGACGCCGAAGCTGCTACCACCAAGTTCGACTTCGCTGACGACAAGCTCGTCACCCTGTCCCGTGCAGGCCATTTTGCCAACTATGCCGAGGCTGTCGCCGTTCCCTCCGACTTCACCATGTCTGAGGAGAGCATGAACACCCTGTACAACGACCACAACTGGACCCCCGAGGACCACAACGACCCCAACGACGAGATGCCCGTTACCGGTGCCAACAACGGCCTGAAGCTGGCTGATCTGCGCGGTGCTGACTACGACGACGAGCGTTGGGATACCCTGCTCGACCAGATGACCGTCACCGAGATGGACGACCTGATCGCCCTGGGCGGCTACCAGACCAAGGCCGAGGCCAGCGTTGACAAGTACGCGACCATCGACTGCGACGGCCCCGCTGCCATCAATAACAACTTTACCGGCGTTTCTTCCATTGGCTTCCCGTCCGAGATTATCATCGCTTCCACCTTCAACACCGACCTGGCCCGCCGCTACGGCGAGAGCATCGGCCGCATGGCCAGCGAGATGAACGTTACCGGCTGGTACGCCCCCGCCATGAACGGCCACCGTTCCGCCTTTGACGGCCGTAACTTCGAATATTACTCTGAGGACAGCGTCCTCGCCGGTTACATCGGTGCCAGCTCCATTGCCGGTGCCCAGAGCTACGGCGTCTACGCTTACATGAAGCATTTTGCCCTGAACGACCAGCAGATCAACCAGAGCGAGATGCTCTGCACCTGGGCTGACGAGCAGGCTATCCGCGAGATCTACCTGCGTCCCTTCGAGATCAGCGCCAAGGTGGGCGGCTGCAAGGCCGTCATGTCCAGCTGGAACTATATTGGCAACCAGTGGACCGGTGCCTGCAATGCACTGCTGAACGGCGTGCTGCGCGGCGAGTGGGGCTTCCGCGGTATGGTCATCACCGACGGCTTCCACTTCACTGACTACATGGATTCAGATATTGCCATCCGCAACGGCTGCGACCTGATGCTGAAGAACTACGATGTTGCCACCAACCACCTGACCGATACCACCAGTGCTACCAGCGTTAAGGCTATGCGTCAGGCTTGCAAGAACATCATGTACACCGTGGTCAACTCCCGCGTTTACGACCCCGCCAACACTGTTTCCACCCCCATCTGGCGTACCGCTATGATCGTGGTCAACGTGCTGCTGGCTGTACTACTGGTCGTGCTGGAAGTTCTCACCTTCAAAAGCTACAAGAAGAAAAAGGCACAGTAAAGTGTAATTTGTAAGCTGTGCAGCTGCCCTGCGGTCCATCGCCGCCGACTTTGCGCGGTTGTGCGGTGGGCCGCAAGGCTGTTTTTAAGAAAAGGAACCACCTTATGCAAAAGAAACAACTGCAAGCTTTGACGCTTGAACAAAAATGTGCGCTGCTTTCGGGCGCGGGTACCTTTACCACCCGTGCGTATCAAAAGGCTGGCATTCCGGCTATCACTTTGTCCGATGGCCCCAACGGTGTGCGCAAGCAGGCGGGCGCGGCGGACCACCTGGGGCTGAACCCCAGCGTTCCCGCCACCTGCTTCCCCACTGCCGCCACCGTGGCGTGCAGCTGGGACCCCGCCCTGGGCGAGCAGATCGGCCAGGCCATGGGCGAAGAAGCCGCCGCGCAGGAAGTTGCCGTGCTGTTGGGGCCGGGCCTGAACACCAAGCGCAGCCCCCTCTGCGGACGCAACTTTGAGTATTTCTCCGAGGATCCGTATCTTTCCGGCAAAATGGCCGCGAGCTATGTGCGGGGCATCCAGTCCAACGGTATTTCGGCCTGCCCCAAGCACTTTGCCGTCAACAGCCAGGAGCTGCGCCGCATGGCGTCGGATTCCGTGGTGGATGAACGCACTTTGCGGGAGCTGTACCTGACCGGGTTTGAGATCGTGGTCAAGGAAGCAAAGCCCAAGACCATCATGAGCAGCTATAACCTCATCAACGGCACTTATGCCAACGAGAACCGCCACCTGTTAATGGACATCCTGCGCGGGGAGTGGGGCTTTGACGGCGCTGTGGTAACGGACTGGGGCGGCAGCAATGACCATGCCCTGGGCGTGCAGAACGGCTCCACGCTGGAAATGCCCGCCCCCGGCGGAGACGCGGTGCGCGAGCTGATGCAGGCTGTGCAGAGCGGCAAAATTACCGAAGCGGATGTGGACGCCCGGCTGGACGAGCTGCTGACGCTGGTGTTTGATACCCATGCCGCCGTGCAGTCCCACAGCCGCACCTTTGATGCGGACGCTCACCACGCCCTGGCCCGCCGCGCCGCAGCCGAAAGCATTGTGCTGCTGAAGAACGAGAACGACCTGCTGCCGCTGGCCGAGGGCGCAAAAGTTGCCGTGATCGGCGACTTTGCCCAGACACCGCGGTACCAGGGCGCTGGCTCCAGCGCGGTCAACTCCATCAAGGTGGATACCTTTTTGGACTGCCTGAAAGAGAGCGGCCTGGCCAGCGTGGGCTTTGCCCCCGGCTTTGACCGCCAGGGCAAACCGGATGCCGCCAAACAGGCCGAGGCTGTAGCCCTGGCCCAAAAGGCCGAAGTGGTGCTGCTCTGCCTGGGGCTGGATGAAATCAAGGAAAGTGAGGGTCTGGACCGCGGCGATATGCGCCTTGCGGACAACCAGATCGAACTGTTAAAGGCCGTGCAGCAGGCCAACCCCAACACCGTTGTGGTGCTCAGCGCAGGGGCTTCGCTGGAAACCCCGTGGCTCAAACACTGCCGTACCCTGGTGTATGGTGCGCTGGGCGGCCAGGCGGGGGCGGGCGCCATGCTGGATGTGCTGACCGGCAAAGTGAACCCCAGCGGCAAGCTGGCCGAAACCTGGGTCAACGCCTATGTGGATACCCCCGCCAAGGATAACTTTGCCGGGCCGGGCCGCATGGTGCAGTACCGCGAGGGGCTGTATGTCGGCTACCGCTATTACCAGACCGCCGGTGTGCCGGTGGCATTCCCCTTTGGCTATGGGTTAAGCTACACCAGCTTTGCCTACAGCAATTTGCAGGCCGCGTCCAATGGTGTGACCCTGACCGTAACCAACACCGGCAAGCGCGCCGGAGCAGAGATCGTGCAGCTGTATGTGGCAAAACCCGGGGCAGAAGTGTTCCGCCCCGCACAGGAGCTGAAAGGCTTTGCCAAGGTGCAGCTGCAGCCCGGCGAAAGCAAGACCGTGACCATCCCGCTGGACGACAAGGCGTTCCGCTACTGGAACACCAAGACCGACAGCTGGGAAGTGGAAGGCGGCAGCTATGAGCTGCGGGTCGGCGCGTCCAGTGCGGACATCCGCCTGACCGCCGTGGTGGAAGTGGCCGGTACCGGCGCACCCAACCCCTATGCGGGCAAGCATCTGCCGCACTATACCAGCGGCAAGGTGCAGAGCGTGCCGGATGACGAATGGGCCACCCTGCTGGGCCGCCCGGTGCAGCAGGGAAAAGTTAAAATTGACCGCAACATGACCCTGGGCGAGCTGAACCACAGCCGCAGCCCGCTGGGCTGGCTGATCTGGCTGGTGCTTACCGCACTGCTGAACGCCAGCTACAAGCGCGGCAAGCCGGACCTGAATGTGCTGTTCCAGTACAACATGCCGCTGCGTGCCCTGGCCAAAATGACCAGCGGTGCCATCAGCATGGGCATGGTGGATGGCATTGTGATGGAATTACAGGGATTCTGGATCATCGGCCTTGTGCGGGTGATCATAGAAACCGTGAAAAACCTGGTACTGAACGCACAGCTGGAACAGCGCCTGCGCAACAGCTGAGGAAAGAGAGGGGCTATTTATGCAGCTATGGAATAATTTTGCGGCAAAACACCCCGCCGCAGCCAAGTGGGTGCGCGAAGGCGGACTGTTTGTGATCGTATCCAACCTGGTTACGGTGTTCAAATACCTGCTGCTGCAATTTTTGCCGGCGGCGTTCAGCAGCCTGCCGGTGGTGGATTTTGGCTGGCCGGGCATCCCGGTCACGCTGTTTGGCGAAACCTTCCAGTGGAACATCCTGGGGTATGATTCCGCCCATGGCGGTCTGCCGTACTTTTGCGCCTACATGGTTGCCATGGTGGTGGGAGAATGCATAAACTTTCCCATCCAGCGCAACTTTGTGTTCCGCAGCAAGGGCAACCTGGCCAAGCAGATCGCCTGGTATGTGGTGGCGTTCTGCTTGATCACCTGCATCGTCAACTCCATCAACTGCGTGTGGGTGGCGGTTGCGGGCCTGCTGGTGCCGGATTTCATCTACAACATTGGCACTACCGTGCTCAATGGCGGCATTTCCATGGTGATCTTCTTCTTTGTGAACAAGATCATCTTCCCAGAGGGCGCACAGGCAAAATAAAGCCCGGCAGGATCACTGGTGCTTTTCCCGGTACTCGAACAGGGCGGCGGCACGGTACAGGAAAAAGTCCTTTGGATGGTATAAAAATGTGATTGCCAGCAACGGCGAAGATCTGAACGGATAAAGAAGAATGCTGCCTTTCCCTGATGTGGAGAAAGACAGCATTTTTATTGCGTTTTTCGGAAAGAGGTGAGCAGCGGCCCCTACAAATGGGTAACGGCTGGCCATAAAATGGCGCTATTACATGGTGTGCTTTGCGAGAAAGCGCTGTAGTGTGATGATATAAAACGGATGGGTGCATGGTGTGCGCCCCTACGGAATTACAACAAAACACCCCCGCCCGTGCGGTAAATGAACTGCATAGGGCGGGGGCACCGTTATTTTACAAAGAAAACGCGCAGAGCGGAGATTTTAGGCAATACCGCACAATTCTAAGTGCCGCAGCCGCCGGAGCGGTGCTTAAGCCGTCAGGCGGGAATTGTGCGGTGTTGCCTTTACTGTTCCACGGCACCGGTGGGCAGCTGGGGAACAGCGGTCAGGATGCGCATGAACTCTTCGCCGGTGATGGTTTCTTTCTCGTACAGGTACTTGGCGATCTCGTCCAGCTTGCCGCGGTTTTCAATCAGCATCTGTTTGGCTTTTTCATGCTGCTGCTTGACAACTTCCACGACCTTATCGTCCACTGTGGCGGCTGTGCGCTCACTGCAGGCCAGGCTGGCATCGCCGCCCAGGTAGGCGTTGTTCACGGTTTCCAGGGCAACCATGTCAAAGTCGTCGGTCATGCCGTAGCGGGTAATCATGGCGCGGGCCATCTTGGTGGCCTGCTCGATATCATTGGATGCGCCGGTGGTGATGGAGTTGAACACCACTTCTTCGGCGGCACGGCCACCGGTCATGGTGGCAATTTTGGCCAGGATCTCTTCCTTGGTCATCAGGGTGTGGTCGCCGTCCTCTACCTGCATGGTGAAACCCAGCGCGCCGGAAGTGCGCGGCACAATGGTGATTTTCTGCACGGGGGCGGAATGGCTCTGCAGGGCGGCAACCATGGCATGGCCGACTTCGTGGTAGGCCACGATGCACTTTTCTTTGTCGCTCAGGATCTTATTCTTTTTCTGGGCACCGGCCAGGATGGTATCCACGGCTTCCTGCAGGTCGTACTGGGTAACGGCCATGCGGTGGTGGCGCACAGCGCCCAGGGCGGCTTCGTTGATGATATTGGCCAGCTCGGCACCGGAAGCACCGGGAGTCATGCGGGCAACCACGGCAAAGTCACAGTCGGGGCCGATTTTGACCTTTTGAGCGTGCAGGCGCAGGATGCTTTCGCGGCCTTTCAGGTCGGGCAGCTCCACGGGCACACGACGGTCAAAACGGCCGGGGCGGGTCAAAGCGGGGTCAAGGGATTCAGGACGGTTGGTGGCGGCCAGAATGATAACACCCTTGGCGGCGTCAAACCCGTCCATTTCGGTCAGCAGCTGGTTCAGGGTCTGCTCGCGTTCATCGTTGCCGCCCATACCGGAAGCACCGTCACGCTTTTTGCCGATGGTATCGATCTCATCAATAAAGATAATGCAGGGGGCTTTTTCGTTGGCCTGTTTGAAGAGGTCACGCACCTTGGAAGCGCCCATGCCGACGAACATCTCGACAAATTCAGAACCCGCAATGGAGAAAAAGGGGACACCAGCTTCGCCGGCAACAGCGCGGGCCAGCAGGGTTTTACCGGTGCCCGGGGGGCCGACAAGCAGAACGCCCTTGGGCATTTTGGCACCGATATCCTCGTAACGCTTGGGGTTATGCAGGAAGTCAACGATTTCCTGCAGGCTCTCTTTGGCTTCGTCCTCACCGGCAACATCGGCAAATTTGATGGACTTGCCATCCTCAACGACATACTGTTTGGCACCGGATTTGCCGCCGCCAAAAATCATGCTGTTGGCGCCGCCGGTCATTTCACCGACCCGCTTGCGCATCATGCGGTTGAACCAGACGATCAGAATGATCATGGGCAGCAGCGAGATGACCCAGCCCAGCAGGGTGTCCACCCAGGTGGTCTGGTTGTACACCTTGCCAAAGGAAACGCCGGCGCTTTCCAACCGGTTGACCAGCTGCAGGTCCTGCGCAATGGAGTTGGTGCAGTAGGTGGTATCGTTTTTGTCTACAAAATAGATCTGCTGATCCTGAATTTCAACGGTGCTCAGTTCGCCGCCTTCGAGCATGTTCAGGAAGGTGCCGTAATCGACCTGTTTGACCTGGCCTTTCATCATGGCGGGGAAGGCCCAGAAATTGAGCAGCAGCAACACCACAAGGATCACGGCATATACAATGCCGGTCGTCTTTTTGGGGTCGCGCGGCTGTTGGGTTTCGTGCATAACAATTCCTCCAGTTGGGGGCGGTAATAGGGGCCCCCGATAGATTCTATCATGAAGAATAAAAATGAACTGCGGATGAACAAGGCATGAAATAGCTGGAAATTCCGGTAAACTTTGCGTGAACAAGGGCAGTTTGTGGGCAAAAACAGGAATGCAGACCGCGTAACGACAGGGAAAAGTGAAAAGAATCTGAACGGTTTTCCACAAACAGAGGGGCTTCTTGTGGAAAACAAAAACGCGCGGCGGGGAGATAGGATGTTGATGACAGTATCCCATGGCTGCAGCTCAGTATGCGGGACGATGCAGGCATCGTCCTCTACAGATCGTTTACAGGTTTGCGGTGGATGGATTTACGTTTCTCCGCGGCGCGATGAGGGCATCGCGCCCTACAAATCTTTAGGCAATACCGCGCAATTCCCGCCTAACGGCTCAAGCACCGCTCCGGCGGCTGCGGCACGGCAACTGCGTTGCCAAAATGCTCGATAATACACAAAGTATTATCTGCGCTTTTGGCTTAGCAGCTGCCGCACCTCGCTCGCCGTATCGGCACTTAGAATTATGCGGTATTGCCTTTATAACAAAAGCGGGGCGCTGCCAATCAGCAGTGCTCCGCTTAATTTTGTGTTATGCAGTTTTATCGCCCCAGGCGCACCGGCTCCGGAGGCTCCTGGCCGGGGCGCAGGTCCATCCACCAATAGGCAAGGTCCAGCCATTGGCCGAACTTGTACCCAGTGCGGGGTTCCACGCCGATTTTTTTGAAGCCGAGCGCCTTATGGAACGCGCAGCTCTCTTTGTTCTGGCCGGTCACAAGGGCAACGGCGTTGCAGTAGCCGCGCTGGCGCACGCCGTCCAGCAGGGCTTTGTACAGCCGCCCACCAACCCCCTGGCCCACACAGTCGTGGGCGCAGTAAACGGTTAGCTCCACATCCCACGCATAAGCTGTGCGGCTGTGCCAGGGGTGGGCGCAGGCAAAGCCGCACAGCTTGCCCGCTGCATTGACGGCAACCAGGAACGGCGCGCGCTGCTGCACATAGGCGATATTTTCGCGCTGGAATTCCTCGGTACACAGGTCATACTGGAAAGTGGCCGTGGAGTGGGTGACATACCAGTTGTACAGCTCCGCCACGGCAGCGGCGTCCTCCGGCGCGGCATCCCGCAGGGTGATGGTGTTTTCAGCGGTCCACTGGGCGGCAAGGGCTTCCTTTTCGGGTTTTGGCAGCTTTTTCAGGGCGGCTTCCCGCTTCAGGGCGGCACTTTTATCGGTGCAGCGCTCGGCATAGGTCAGCTTAACGGCACCTTTGGCGTGGGTATACTTGGCACCGGCCTTGCCGCCCTTGTGGGCGCGCAGGCGGCGGGCAAGGTCATTGGTCCAGCCGGAATACAGGCTGCCATCCGCGCAGCGCACCATGTAGACCCAGGCGGAAGCCGGGTCTGGCTGGCAGTCCGCCGCGGTGCTGGGGCGGGGACCAAACTGCTCTAGAGTTTCGGCGCTCACTGTGCGCTCACCGGCCTTCCGGCGGCGCGCAGGGCACGGCGGCATGCCTCAATGGCATCCTCTTTGGTTTCCGCGGTGACAAGGAAACGGCTGGGGTGGCAGAACTTGAGAGCCAGGCCGCTCTTTTCGCGCAGGATCTCCTCCGGCTGGCCGCCCCATGCGGGCGGGAACGGCACCTTGCTGCGGCGGGTCTTGTAATCGGTCACGCACTGGGCGCTGTAGCCGCCGCGCTGGCTGGGGTAGACAACAAACAGGGCATCGGTTTTGTACAGGCCGTTTTTCCAGGGCATGTAGTCCGGCAGGACCACAATGCCGTCCTTGGAGTTCTTGTAGGCGTTCTGGACGGTCTCGTCCGCGCGGTTCACGGCGTTGGCTGCGGCAATCTCGTTTTCCAGCACCTGCTTGGCAAAGGGCACGGCGCGCCAGAAGCAGGCATCGGAATCTTCGCCGGAATCCCACACGGGGTTAAAGCTGCCGATGGCATCGGCCAGGGAGTTCTGTTCGCCGGTGTTATCGTTCAAGTCCAGGGGCTGAACAAAATTTTCATCCAGCAGGCGGGCCTGGTGGGCACCCACCAGCTGGGCACCCAACACGCGCCACAGCAGGCCAAAGGCCGCATAGGGCACGCCGTTGGGGCGGCTTTCGCGCGGTTCCTGGTGGTGGTCAAACATACCGCAGCCCACATCGTACACAATGCCGTCAAAACCATCCGGCACAACAAAACCGCGGGTTACTTTGATATCCGGCCGCACAATCATCAGCAGCGCTGTGGCAAACACATCGTCTGCATGGAACTTGCCGCCGTGAGTAAAACCTTTTGCAGGAATTTTCATAGAATAGCCTCCGTCTATGGGGTAAAATGATGATTAACTAATATTATAACATGAAAGCGTAGGTTGGTAAATGCAAAATCTGCGCGGGCGGGCCGGATTTGGAACAAGTGGCAGCATTTGGCCGAAAAACGGTGATTCACAACCGGCATAAAATATGATATACTAACCTAATATGCCCTTTTGCGGGCATACCGGACATTCGGTGTGTTGACGCGGAATGTTGACCGCAACTTAATGAACAAACAAAGCGAAGGAACTGGATACCCATGCAAAACATCAAAAAAACATTAAAAAGCAAGCGCTTCTGGCTTGGCACGGTGCTGCCATTTGCGCTGGCTGTGGCAGCGGCCTTTGTGGCGCGCTACCAGTTAGAAATTTCTGACGGCGTAACTGCCAACTACATGGCGGGGCAGTGGCCGGTATACGCACCGCTCAATGCGCTGACGGCGTTCTGCCTGACGCTGGTGGTGTTTGCCCTGTGCGGCAGCTGGGGCATTGCAACCGGCGTTTCCGGCCTGATTTTTACCGTGCTGGCGCTGGTCAACTATTACACGCGGGACCTGCATGGTTCCGCCCTGATGCCGCAGGACATCCTGAACCTGGGCACCGCGGCAGAGGTGATGGGCAGTTATACCCTGCACATTACCCAGACAGTTATTACCATTGCGCTGCTGTACATCCCGGTACTGGTGGCTGCCGTTGTGCAGGTCAAACTGGCCGGCAAGCATAAGCGCAGCTGGAAACAGCGCGGCGCCCATGCGCTGGCCTGCGCCTGCGGCATTTTTGCGGTGTTGTATCTGGGGTATTTCAGCCCCAACCCCATCAAGCCCGCCACCACTTACGGCTGGGCCTGGCAGGAAACCTATTATAAGTACGGCTACCTGGCGGGTAGCCTTGAAGCCGCCAGCCTGATGGTGGACCCCATCCTGCAGCCGGACGGCTACAGCGAGGACGCCGCCACCGAGGCCGCTGCAATGGCGCAGGACTATCAGGCCAGCCCCGAAACGGCAAACGAGCAGGACTACCCCGATGTGTTCCTGATCCTGTCCGAAAGCTTTTATGACTTTGACCTGGTAACGGACCTGCAGGCCGACCAGGAGATCATGCAGGTGACCAAAAACCTGCCCAACTCCATTTACGGCCACACCATCAGCCCGCATGTGGGCGGCGGCACCAACTCCAGCGAGTACGAGATGCTTTCCTCCAACTCGCTGATGCTGATGCCCTCCATCACACCGTTCAACTGGTTGAACCTGCACAAGGCAAACAGCCTGGTCAGCAACCTGAAAGATCTGGGGTATGCCACGCTGGCAGCCCACCCCTATACCAACTCCAACTACCGCCGCGATTCTGCCTGGCTGACGCTGGGCTTTGACGAGACCCACTTCCAGGATGATTTTCCGACCAAGGAAACCTATGGCAGCCGCCCCTATCAGACCGACAGCGCCACCTACCGCGACCTGGAAGGTTTGTATGAAGCAATGCCGGAGGACCAGCCGCGGTTTGTGTTCCTGGTTTCCATCCAGAGCCACGGCGATTACGATATGAACCCCCCGGAGGAGGATATCGTGCATGCCGCAACCGATTACGGCGAGTATGATTCCATCATGGATGAATACCTGAGCAATATCTATATGACCGACCGTGCCTTTGGCGAACTGACTGAATACCTGACCGAGCAGTACGAAAAGACCGGCCGCAAAGTGATTGTTGCCATGGCAGGCGACCACGCCCCCAGCTTTGTGGATCATGTGGCCGACCATACCTTTACCGATGAGAACAATTTGCAGATTTTGGAGCGCAGCACGCCCTACCTGATCTGGGCAAACTACCCGCTGGAAAACGCAGGCCAGACCAGCGCCACCGACGAGTACAACCGCATGGATATGTGCATGCTGGCACCCACCCTGGTGGAAAATGCCGGGCTGCCGCTGACCCCGTATTACCAGTACCTGCTGGCACTCAAGCAGGTGGCCCCGGTGGTGACAGCCGCCAATGACTATATGGACGCGGACGGCGTGACCCACACCTACGGCGAGAATGCAGAGCTGGATGCCTGGGTGCATGGGTACTTCTATTTGGAGTATAACAACATCGGTGCCAAAGCAACCAGTCAGCAGAATTTGTTCCAGGTGGAAAAGTAAGAAGCTGATAAGCAGACGTCAGCCAGGATTCCTCTGATTTAGGGCAACACCGCACAATTCCCGCCTTGCGGCTTAAGCACCGCTCCGGCGGCTGCGG
>OIDF01000837.1_pt1 | contig 17325 bp, 19 predicted proteins | sample 1581411 | NCBI WGS metagenome assembly OIDF01 (sample SAMEA3882515, study PRJEB24775) | human gut metagenome | biome: human-associated habitat; feature: intestine environment; material: feces | place: Netherlands | collected 2009/2010
GCTGCGCTCGCCGCATTGATGGGACTGGCGGTAAACGGAAATTACTGCGTACTCCGGTATTTCACGGTTTTCCCGTTCACGTCATAAAAAGCAATATTGCCGGCATTTGTAGGCAGAACAATTGCAAAGGGACTGCTGCTATCAACGTCGATTGTTTGAACTGAGTTCCCATCATCTATTTTTAATTGAGCCACTTGTTCTTGATTCATAGAAATAAACGCTCGTTCTTCATACCCCTCTACCGTGAACTCTGTAATTTCACTTGCAACTCCTGAAAGATTTCCACCACCTCGAAAGAAATATCCAAAGGAGAGTCCAGGGCGGTTAACATAGATGGAAAATGTATGGTTAGTCATATCTTGAGGATAAGAAATGTAGGCTGCCATTGTGTTGGATACGGTTCCATCAGTTATCCAATCATCTTGTATTTTTTGTGAACTGCGAATATCTGATTCTATTTTGGCTGCTGTTATGCCAATATCATTACGAGTATAAAGCAGGCCAACAAATAAAATACTTACAAGGATAAGCCCTAAGGCTGCTTTAGACGCGATTTTCATCTGATTACCCTCCTCCATTTATTGTGTCAGTTATTTAATTATATCATGTGGCCTTCCTATATTTCAACGAGTAACTTCATGCGAAGTGCTGGTTATGTGGATATGTCAGAGAATTTCATGCTTTTTCTATCTTAGTAAAATTATAGTGGAATTGCTCACAGATCTTATGATATTATTTGTTTGAGGAAAGAGCATGGGGACTCTGAATTCTAAGGAAGCGAGGATACAATATGAAAATCAAACGCAGCGTTCTAATTGGCAGTATTGTAGTCGCAATTAGTATATTAGTCGTTACAATTTACTTATCCCATATTCACAATCAGAGAGAGCAGATTGACATTTACTTGACACCGCTCATTAAAGAAGCAACTCTGCTCTCATCTTCTATCCGAGATGTTACAGATAAAAAGAGCATTGATGTTGAAATTGAACTGGATATGGAAAAGAAGCAGTTCGCTTCATTTAAAAATACGGCGTTAGAGACAAAGAGAATTGCAGAATCAGAAATTATGGGATTTGAGGACTTCGAGTCCATTTTAGTGCACTGCCAAGAGAGAATCCGCGTAATGGTTGAAGCAAATCAAAATGGTGAACCATTGACTCCTGACGAGGTTTCATTTTTGAATACGTTGAATGACAGCGTATGTGCTTTAGTTGATGCTTTGAAAAATGATAATGGAATACTGCGTGTTACCAGTGCAAGACAGTATTCCAATGTAATCACAGCTTTTGTGGACGCAATCAGAGAATCGGAAAATTAAAGAGCTTTATTGGTGGAAAATGTGAGGCTGAGCAAAAACTTTAAAAATTATATCCATGAACACCGTTCTGCTTTGCCTGTTCACTCGCCGCCCTGCGGCGTTCCTCGCTATACGGCGCAGTCAGCCGAAAGCTCAACCGCCCTTTCTCAATTTCAAAGGTCAGCCCGCCTTGCTCGTCATCGTCGGTCTGGCGGCAGCATTGCGGGTACTTTGCCGCAAATGCTGCCAGCCGCTTTTTGAGATCGGTGTTGTGGGTCTGCACCTCAATGATGCGGCTATACTCGTCAAAATAGATCACAGTTATCTTTTGCTTTTTGGTAAGCCCTGTTCTCATAAAACCTCCTGCATAAAAAAAGCAGCAACTACCATTTCGGAAGTTGTTACCGCTTCTGCCACACGATGTCATACCCCAGCGCGTTCGCCAACTCTACCGCCTCGCCGTAGCGGAGCGAACCGCGCTTGAGTTTACCGGAGAGGTTGGGGACGCTGCGGCTCCAGCCGTATTCATCGGAGAGGTAGTCCACCACCTCGGTCATGGTCATGCCGGTGCGGACAATGTAGGACTTGATCTCGTTGCGATAGGTTTCAGATTTTCTCATGTTCGAATGTTCCTCCTGTTTTTTCGATGCGCTCTATGGTAAAATGGGTTTGTCAAATCGTGACACCCGTTCGCCATAGGGCGCTGGTTTTTGATGCACGGCTTTCGGCTGGAAATACTGCCAATTATACGTTGGTCATGGGCAACACCCGTAGCTTTTGCCGTTTGATGTGTCTTTGTGTGAAATGGCGAAATGTCAAACCAGACAGCAAACATCGTTCGCTGCCGGATAGAGCTCTGTTCCGTGCAGATAACCGCACAGAGTAGAAAACTATTTCGCCGTTTTCACTTGCTTTGATTTTTACGTTTGATTTTGCCGCTCTTTCCGAACGTCGTTCCTGCCCGGAGGATCGCTTCCGGCGTTTCGTTCTCCTTGGTGCGCTGGATGCGGCACTTCGCCAGAGAACATATCCCGTTCGGACGGTCATGCAATTTTCAAGGTTCAGGTGCGATTGCAAGACCATTTTAGCGAAAAATATAGCCCTCTCCCGTATATCCAAGAGGTCGGAAAACGCGCCGAAAAACGCAGATTTCCACGCTTATGGACAAGGCCGGAGAAAGGGCAGAAATTTGAAGGGAGGACACCACTATGCAGCCAAAACTCACCATTCAGGAACGGCTCAAAGACCTGCGCGTAGAGCGCGGTCTGACGTTGGAACAGCTTTCTGCGGAAACAGGCATCTCAAAATCTGCGCTGGGAAAATACGAAGCCGACGATTTCAAAGACATCAGTCCGTTCAGCATGGTGGCGCTGGCAAAGTTCTACGGCGTGTCCACCGATTATCTGCTGGGGCTGACAGAACAAAAAATCACCCAAACACAGAGCTGGACGCTCTGCATTTGGGTGATGATGCAATCGAAGTATTGAGAACGGGCAAATTCAACCACCGGCTGCTGTCGGAGTTGATCTGCCACAAGAATTTCCAGCGGTTTATGCTGGACGCCGAAATTTACGTTGACCGGATCGCAGATATGCGGGTTAACGACATGAACGCCGTTCTGAAAGCAGTCCGGCAGATGGCGTTGATGAAAAACGGCGGCAACGAAAATGATCTGCACCTGCGGACGCTGGAAGTCGCGCAGATCAGAGAGGATGAGTATTTCGGAAGCTTGATTGCAGATGATCTGAAAGGTATCCTCCGTGACATTCGAGAGCAGCATCGCCCCGACACTATGACTGCGGATGAAAGCTCCCTCGTAGCAACCGTACAGGGGCAGTTGCAGGATGCGATGAACTTTGAGGGGAGCGTCGAGGAAAAGAAAGCAAAAGCACTGCTTGCCACATTGGGGATTGATTATGATGCCATTACGATGGAACAGTTTGTCAACTTGATCGAGGTGCTGAAGCTGTCCAAGCACCTGAAAACTCCCATCAGTCAGCGTGGGAAAACAACCATGACCCACGGCAAGGGAAAACGGAAACGAAAATAAGTAAAATCGGCACCTGCTTTTTCGAGCAGGTGCCGATTTCTGTTACCCTATAATGCGCTTGAATTTTTGGCGTAAGTGGCGTAAGTTTGGCGTAAATCCGCTTTTGCACACTCAAAAAATCAAGCAATTTCAGGGCTTTGCGGCTATCTCTTAGTACATGCCGCCCATGTCGCCCATGCCGGCGCCGGGAGCGGCCGGTGCGGGGGGCTCGGGCTTGTCAGCGACGAGCGCCTCGGTGGTCAGCACCATGGAGCTGACAGACGCAGCGTTCTCCAGCGCGGAGCGCGTGACCTTTGCGGGGTCGACGATACCGGCGGAGATCATGTCGCAGTAGACTTCCTTGTAAGCGTCGAAACCGTAGCCGACCTTGCCGCTGGTCTTGATCTTCTCAAGAACGACGCTGCCGTCGATACCGGCGTTGGCCGCGATCTGACGGATGGGCTCCTGCAGGGCCTTGACGATGATCTGGACACCGGTCTTCTCATCGCCCTCAACCTCGCTGATGAGCTTTTCCACAGCGGGAACGGCATTGACATAGGCAGTGCCGCCGCCGGCGACGATGCCCTCTTCCACAGCCGCGCGGGTCGCGTTCAGCGCGTCCTCGATGCGCAGCTTCTTTTCCTTCATTTCGGTCTCGGTCGCAGCGCCGACCTTGATGACAGCCACGCCGCCGGCGAGCTTGGCAAGGCGCTCCTGCAGCTTCTCCTTGTCGTATTCGCTGGTGGTCACGCCGATCTGGGCGCGAATCTGCGCCACGCGGTCAGCGATGGCCTGCTTGTCGCCGGCACCGTCGACGATGGTGGTGTTCTCCTTGGTGACCTTGATCTGGCGGGCACGGCCGAGCATGTCGATCGTGGTGTTCTTGAGCTCGTAGCCGAGCTCTTCGGAGATGACCTGGCCGCCGGTCAGAATGGCGATATCCTGCAGCATTTCCTTCCGGCGATCGCCGAAGCCGGGCGCCTTGACGCACACAACGTTCAGCGTGCCGCGCAGGCGGTTGACGATCAGGGTGGAGAGAGCCTCACCCTCGACGTCCTCGGCGATGATGACAAGCTTCTTGCCGCTCTGAACGAGCTGCTCGAGGATCGGGAGAATGTCGGAGATGACGGAGATCTTCTTATCGGTGATCAGCAGGTAAGCGTCGTCGATGACGGCTTCCATCTTCTCGGTATCGGTGACCATGTACGGGGTGATGTAGCCGCGGTCGAACATCATGCCCTCGACGACCTCGCTGTAGGTCTCGGCGGTCTTGGACTCCTCGATGGTGATGACGCCGTCGGCGCTGACCTTCTCCATGGCCTCGGCGATCAGCTTGCCGATGAATTCGTCACCGCTGGAGACGGTACCGACGCGGGCAATGTCGTCCGTGCCGTTGACCTTCTGGGAGTTGGCCTTGATGGCGGAGACAGCAGTCTCAACGGCTTTGGCCATGCCCTTCTTCATCACGACGGGGTTTGCACCGGCGGCGAGGTTCTTCAAGCCCTCACGCACCATGGCCTGCGCCAGCAGCGTTGCGGTCGTGGTGCCGTCGCCCGCGACGTCGTTCGTCTTGGTGGAAACTTCGCGCACGAGCTGCGCGCCCATGTTCTCGAACGGATCGTCGAGCTCGATCTCCTTGGCGATGGTCACGCCGTCGTTGGTAATCAGCGGAGCGCCGAACTTCTTGTCGAGCACGACGTTGCGGCCCTTGGGGCCGAGGGTGACCTTGACGGTATCAGCAAGAATGTTAACACCGGCCTCAAGCGCCTTGCGCGCCTCTTCGCCGGACTTAATCAGCTTAGACATAAGAGTGTACCTCCATTAGAAATTTCGCGGAACGCGAAAATAATTTAAATCATTTTTGCCGCGACATGCGCGTGGCAAAAATACTTTGACCCAGCCGCCTTGGGCGGCGTCGCCAGTCCGCAGACTGGCGGTGGGGAATCCAAAGGGGGAGCCTGCTCCCTCTTTGCGAGTCTTACTCGACGATGGCCAGGATGTCGCTCTGGCGGACGACGACGTACTCTTCGTCATCGAGCTTGACCTCGGTGCCGGCATACTTGCTGGTGATGACCTTGTCGCCGGGCTTGACGGTCATCACGACATCGTGACCGTCCACCATGCCGCCGGGGCCGACGGAAATGACTTCGGCAACGGAGGGCTTCTCCTTGGCGCTGGCGGTCAGGATGATGCCGCCCTTGGTGGTCTCTTCGACCTCGACCATCTTGAGGATGACGCGGTCAGCAAGCGGTGTGAGTTTCATGGCTTGGTGCCTCCTTGTATATTTTAAAAATTTTAACGGTTTCAGGCGGGTTAGCACTCAAACTTGATGAGTGCTAACCAACGGTGCTATCATAGCGCACTGTCAAGGCATTTGCAAGGGGTATTTGGGGATTTTTTCAAAAATTCACAGCTTATTCAAAATCTCCTCCGCCCGCTTGCGTCCGCTTTTCCACCGGAGAGGCGAAAGAGGTCGAATGCCGCAGCATTCGACCTCTTTTGTCTTTTATTTCGTTATTGAGCTGCCGCGTTACCGCGCCGTCGCGTCCGGATCGCAGCCCTTGGGCGCGAAGAAATTGACCTTCTTGTCCGCGAGCTTCAGCGTCACGCACTGGGAGTGCATGCTCTCGCCGTCAAGGCAGGTCGTGAGGTCGCCCTCGAGCGCCTCGATGCGCACGACCTTCGCTGTCGAGACGCGGATGATGTCCTGCGGCAGCTTTTTGTAGTCGCCCGCGCTGTAGCCGCCGAAAAGCGTCGCAAAGCGTGCCTTGCTGACGTTCTTGACGAGCACCGTATGTAAGACGCCGTCGGTCATGCGGGCCTCCGGCACGGGGGTGGAACCGCCGCCGTAGTAGCGGCCGTTGCACATCGAAACGAGGGCAAATGTGTCCTCAATCACCTCGTCGTCGAGCGTGACGCGCCATCTGCGCCCGATCTTGTGGAAGAGGAAGTTGACCGCGACGCTGGCTAAATAGCTCCCGCGGCCCGAGAGCATCGGCGATGCACCAAACTCGTGTACGCTCTCGGCGATGCGCGCGTCGATGCCCGTGCAGGCGATCGTCAGGCAGTATTTGCCGTTGCAGTCGATGAGGTCGAGCGGTGTCACGTCACCGTTCCACAGGTTTTCCGCGTCAAGAAACAGCGGCTCGGCGTCCTTACCGAAGTTTTTAAGGAAATCGTTGCCCGTGCCGATGGGGATGCAGGTCATCGCGGCGTTGGGAAAGCCCGCGATGCCGTTGGCGATCTCGTTGACCGTGCCGTCGCCGCCGCAGGCGTAAAAGCGGACATAGTCGCCCGTCTCCGCGATCGCGCGCGTCAAAGCCGTCGCGTGCCCGCGCGACTTGGTGAGCATGCACTCAACGTCCAAATTGTGATTTCTTTTCAGCGCCTCGGCCATCGTATAGACGCGCTGACGGTTGTCCTTCTTCCCCGCTGCGGGGTTGATGATAAAAATGTGCTTCAAGAAGCTCACTCCTATGCAGTTTGCTATTTTCAATATACCGCAGGTCATTTGAAAATGGAATGGGAAGAGTGTTAAGAGATTGTAAAGAAGTTGACTGTTTGCCGCACAGGTGCAGCGGGGGTATCCCTGCGCCGCGCAGGGGTGCGAATCAAAGGGGCCATTCTCTTTCGCAAAAGAGAATGGCCCCTTTGGAACCCCAAGAGAAAGGCTTTGATTGGCAATCTGGAGCTCGAACAACTTTCATGCCTCCGGAGTGAAAGTGCCTGCGCGCGGCGTTGCCGCGTTGGATGTTGCTATACGATTTGCCGCTGCTTCTATCATCCGCTGCCGCTCTGCTGATCTTGTAGGAGTACAGCCTAATTTCCGTCTACCGCCAGTCTCCACAATGCGGCGAGCGCCAGCAATGCCGCATTCGGTAAGCAGTCTGCCGCCGTTCTACCGTCACTCGCGCCTCACGATAGTAAGGCGCGGTTGCAAGTGCTAACGAGATGGTAGGGATTCATGGCGAAGCCATGTACACCGCACTTACATCGCGCAGCGCGTGCAGCTCTTCAAGCCCCAGGCCGGCAATGTTGGGGGGCGAGGGGTCCTCCCCTCGCGTTCTCTTGGAGGTCTAAGGGGGCCATTCTCTCACGTGAGAGAATGGCCCCCTTTATTCGCATCCCCGCATCAGGCGGGGGAATCTTCTCTCTGCACCAGCGCAGAAAACCTTATTTCTCTTCCTGAGCCTTCAGCTTAGAAAGTTCTTCTTCCTCCAGCTGGCGATACGCCACCTTACCAACCAGAGTCTTGGGCATATCCTCCTTGAACTCGATGTCATACGGCATGGCGTACTTCGCCACATTCTTGCGGCAGTAGGCCATGAGCACCTGCTTGGTCTCCTCGGTCGCGGGCACGCCCTGCGCAAGCTTGACGAACGCCTTGACCTTCTGCATCTTGTAGGGATCGGGCACGCCGATCACGCAGCTCATCTGCACGTACTCGTGCGCGTCGAGGATATTTTCGATCTGGCCGGGATAGACATTGTAGCCGGACGAAATGATCATGCGCTTGGCACGGCCGCGGAAGTAGATAAAGCCCTGTTCATCCATCACGCCCAGGTCGCCCGTGTAGACCCACGTCAGGCCGTCGGCGTGCGTGCGAAGCGTCTGCGCCGTCTCCTCGGGATTGTTCATGTACTCCTTCATCACGGTCGGGCCCGCGAGCAGGATCTCGCCCTCCTGCCCGTAGGGAACCTCCCGGTCAGTGTCCGGCTCGACGATCTTGATGTAGGTATCCGGGAACGGCAGGCCGATGGAGCCCTCCTTGAACATGTGCGGCGGTGTCAGGCAGCAGGCCGTGACCGTCTCGGTCGTGCCGTAGCCCTCGCGCACCTGAATGGACGCCTTGTGGTCATAGAGGAACTTGTCGAACTTCTTCTTCAGCTCGATCGACAGGCTGTCGCCGCCGGAGAATACGCCCTTGAGCGAGCTGAGGTTCGCCCCGTCCATGCTCGGCAGGCGCAGCAGCGCTTCGTAAAGCGTCGGCACGCCGGCGATGAAGTTGCACTTGTACTTCACGATCTGCTTGGCGTAGCTCTTGGCCGTAAAGCGCGGGATCAGGATGCAGCGTCCGCCCTGCGAGAGCATCGTGTGCACGCACACGCCGAGGCCGAAGCCGTGGAACAGCGGCATCGCCGCGAGCATGCGGTCGCCGGGGCGGAACATCGGGTTCGCCGCGATGACCTGCTGGCCGAGGGCGTTGAAATTCTTGTTCGTCAGCACGATGCCCTTTGTTGTGCCGGTCGTACCGCCGGAATAGAGGATCACAGCGGGGTCCGCGCCCTCGCGCTTGACCTTATAGGTCTTATAGTAGCAGGAGTGGGAGAGCTTCATGAAGTCCTTCCACATGATGACCGGCGCATCCTCGGGAATCTTCTCGATCTTGCGTCCCTCGGTGAGCATATAGCCCGCCTTGATCGTCGGGGACAGCGCGTCGCGCACGCTTGCAATGATCATGTTCACGACCTTCGTGCGCTCGCGCACCTTTTCAAACTTGTTGTAGAACTGGTCGAGCGTCACCGCCGCCACGCTTTCCGAGGCGTTCAGGTAAAACTCGATCTCCTTCTCTGCCGACAGCGGATGGATCATGTTCGCAATGCCGCCGACGAGGTTGACGGCATAGAACATATAGATGGCCTGCGGGCAGTTCGGCATGGCAATGGTCACCTTGTCACCCTCGCGCACGCCGATGGTCTTGAGCGCCTTGGCACACTGCTCGATCTCGCGGATCATCTGGCGGTAGGTCGTCGACTTTCCCATGAACGTAAAAGCGATGTTGCCCGGATATTTCTTAGCGATCTGCTCCACGGCCTCGAACATCGAGCCGTCGAAATACTCAAGGTGCATCGGCACCTCGCCCATGTAATCCTTCCAGGGCGTTCTGACAATGGAATCACTCATATTCTACTTCCTCCGATAGCGGTCGTTCCAAAAGGGTGGGGTGTTCTAACAGATATTTGAAAAGGCGCACGCTCTTTGCGTAATAGTAGCCGTCGGCAATGCGCTCATCCACAGTGAGGCCGAGGTCGACCGTCTCCTGCATTTCGACAAGGCCGTGCTCGTCGTACAGCGGCGTCCACTTCTTTTCGCCGATGATGCAGAACAGCGAGCTCGTGCCCCAGTTCGTCAGGTGGTGGTAGCCGCTTTTGAGATGAATGGAACCGAGGTTGGAGATGAACACCGAACTGTAGTTCGGGTCCTTGCCGATCAGGAAATCGGGGCACCAGCCGTGCTTGTCGAGCCAGCGGATAAATCGCACCGCCGCCTTGGACAAAAAGCGCGGCAGGCTGTTGAGCACATTCATGCTGTTGTCGGTCGTGTTGACCTTCTTCTGCTCGCGGCAGGCCGCAACCTCCTGGTGGATCTCCTCGTGGATCGTTTCGATGGTGCTCTCAGGCTTTATCTCCAGCAGAGCCATGGCCTCTTCGCTGCCGTCGGCAAACTCCTTTTTGATGACAAAGCCCGCTGTCACCTTATTGCGCTGATAGTAGTTTTCATTCGCGTAAAAGCGGTTGAGCTTCGGCCGTAAAATGACCGTCTTAACGAGCGCCGTCAGGATCACGTGGAAAAACGTGTACTTGAACGGAATGCCCTCATAGTTTTTCGTCGCAATGTACTCCTTGATGGGCCCTAAATTCACGCGCTCTGCGATATACGCCTCGTTGTCCGCGCGGTTGGGATAGATGATGCCCATGATAAAGTGCAGCGAATCCACATCCCGCAGCAGTGTTGCGTCGCGCCGGTCGCCCCAGCGTCTTTTCTGTTCTGCCATAAAACCTTCTTCCTTTTCTTTCGGTTTTGCTTCTTTTCCCCCACCCTTCCACAAGTGGGACCCCTCTTTAGGGAATAAACCGCTCAAAAATGGCGATCGCGCCCTCGCGCTCCGCCGTCTCCAAGTCTTCTTTCGACCGGATGGTCCAGTAAACGCCCTGCGCGCCGTAGAGCTTACGGCATAAACGCGGCGCCCAGTTTTTCTTATCTTCAAATTTATAGGCGACAAAATCCGGCTGTGCCATGATGTTGCCCAGCAGATTCGTCGTCGCAAACGCCATCGGCAGGCTCAAATTGCCGCGGTCTTTCAAAAAGTCGCAGCTCAACTGCCCGCGGATGACCTCTGGCCGGTGCTTTTTCAGCCACGCCACGCACCGCGGGTCGAACGACTCCACGCAGTACTTGACGTCAAACTTGTCGAGTTCCGCCATCGTGCGCTCGGTCAGCTCGGCAAAGTTGTCGCGAAAGCTCTTGACCTCCACAATGAGCGGCAGGCCCGTCCCCGCAAACAGCGCGAGCACATCCTTGAACTGCGGGATGGTCTCCTTCGTCCCGTCCAGCGCATAGTCCTTGAGTTCGTCCGCGCTCAGGTCCTCGAGGTATCCCTCGCGGCCCGTCATGCGCTTCACATCGCTGTCGTGAAACACGGCAAGCGTCCCGTCGCGCAGCAGGTGCACGTCAAGCTCCGCGCCAAAGCCCCGCGCGATCGCGCGCGAGAATGCCGGCAGCGAATTTTCGGGAATGCCCGACTCCTTATCGTAGAGCCCGCGGTGCGCATAGCGGAATTTCCGCAGCGCCGCCATCGACTCCGTCCCGCGCCGCGCGCGCAGTAAAATCGCCCACGCGACCGCCAGAATCAGGCAAATTCCGACAACGATCCGTAAAATTTTCATTTTAGATCACTTCTTGTATTCGATTTAGTCCGCATCCATGTCCTCGAACGCCGCAAGGCCAGCCTTGGCCTCCACCTTGCAGTCGCCGTGGCGCACGAAGCACATCGTCACAAAGCTGCACGCCACGAAAAACGCCGCATACGGGAACAGCATGCTGTAGCTGATGTGCTTCAAGAGCGTGCCCGCCAAAATCGGCGTCACGACCTGCGCCGCCATCGAAAACGTGTAGTAGTAGCCCGTGAACTTGCCGATATCGCTGCCCTTGCACATTTCAACGACCATCGGCAGCGAGTTGACGTTGATCGCCGCCCACGCAAGGCCGACGAGCGCAAACACGACAAACATCACGGCGTTGATGCTCTGATAATGCGTCGTCAAAAAGTACGCCGACGCAAAGCACGCCGCAAGCAGGATAACGCCGCCCTGAATGGTCTTCTTGCGTCCGATCTTCGACGCCAGCTGCCCCACGGGGATGTACGACACGATGGCCCCGCCCGTCGCGACGAGCAAACACGTCGACGCGCCGCCGAGGCCCTGCCCCATCACGCGCCCGACATACGTCGTCCACCACGTCGTCACGCCGTTGTAGCCGATATACCACAGCGCGATCGAGCTTAGCAGCATCACAAGGCTGCGCTTGACTTCTTTGGGCAGCTCCTCGCTGCCGTCCGGCTCCTCCTCCACGAGCTGCTGCTCGGGATGCTCGGCCTCGTATTCCTTCTCCGCCGCCGCGAGCTTCGGCTCGTTTGTCGTGAAGTACAGCACGATGACCGAAACCGCCATCAGCACCGACACGACGACAAAAAGCGGTTGGTAGTTCACATGCGCGGCCCCCGCCGTCTTGCTGTTCGGATACAGCACCGCCGCCACGATCAGATACGAAATGCCGCCGACCGCGCCCATCAGGTTGATGATCGCGTTCGCGCGCGATCTTATGGGCTTGGGTGTCACGTCCGGCATCAGCGCCACCGCGGGCGAGCGGTAGGTCCCCATCGCCACGAGCAGCAGCCCCAGCGTGACGACGAACATCGCGAGCTTACCCGTGCTCGCACCATTTGCGTAGCCGTTGTCAAAAAGCGGCAGCAGATTCATCAGGATCACCGCAGCCGCCGTGCCGCCGAGGATAAACGGCATCCGCCGCCCGATCTTCGTGCTCGTCCGATCACTCAGCGCGCCGAAGAACGGCAGCAAAAACAGCGCCAGCACATTGTCCGCCGCCATGATCGCGCCGGAAATGGTCTCGTCTAAGTGGAACGTGTTCGTCAAAATCAGCGGGATGATGTTGTCGTACATCTGCCAGAACGCGCAGATGGACAAAAACGCCAGCCCCACCAGCACCGTGCGCTTGTGGTCAAGCTTCATAGCCGTTCTCCTTGCAAAGAAAAGTCGATTTCCTTAGAATCACAGTAGAATATCATGTTTTCGCCGAAATAGCAAGCGCCCGTCGCTCGCCGCTCTGTCAAATCCCTGTAAAATGCCAATATTCCTTGCCTTTTCGTCCCGTTTTCGCTATAATGGAACAAAAATTGCGAAAGAGGAACCCCCCATGCTGTTTTGGAAAAAGAAAACGCCCCCGCTCGTCCAGTCCTCCGCCTCCGCGTGGCGCGAGCAGTGGCGCGCGATCGTCCCGCCCGAGTGCCGCAACGTCCCCGTCACCGTCGGCGATAAGACCGTCACCGCCTACGTGCAGATCAACCATTTCGTGATGATGCTCCAGGACGGCTTACTCATGGAGGAGCACTTTTTCGACGTCTGCTCCCACTTCCAGCGCGCGGGCTACCATGTCATCTGGCTCATGCGCTGCACGCAGGACATCGAAAACGGCTATTTGAAGCTCAAAAAGCAGCGCGGCGACAAATGCCTCTGGAAGTGGCGCAAGCCCACGACGAACTTCGGCCGCTGGACGTCCGACAACCGCTGCGTGACCATCCTCCTCCAATATAAGCCCGCGCCCGACGGCCCGCTTGAGCACTGCACCGAGCACATTTTGCAGCGCGTCCAGTGGGCGGAGAGCTCGGACAACGCGCAGATGGTCCCCTCGCGCACGGAATTTGCCACCGTCGGCATCCCCGGCACCCCCGCCGAGCTCGCCAACTGGCTCCGCGGCGGCTTTATGTCGGCCGATTTGTAAAATTTATCTGCATATTTAGTCATAATTTGACTTGCGAAATCAGTCACAATCTCACATAATCTCAGTTATTTAGGGTTATTTTGCTTCGTCGTACCGTTTCGTCCTGCATCTTTTTTCATGTTTGTGAAACATGAAAGCACTGCTTCGGCAGTGCTTTTTTATTTCTATCATAACGGAGGATCTTGCATTGAAACGTACAACCAACTACGCTCTTCCCGACTGGGAAAAATCGGACTTCATCCAAATGTCCGACTTCAACGACCTGACACACAAGCTCGACACCGCGCTCAAAAGCCACGACGACACACTGAACACCAAGGCAGACACCTCGGCCGTCACCGCCGTGCAGCAGGAGGTCGCGGCGGCGCGCGAGGCCAACTGCCTCTTAAAGCTCGCGGGCCCACTCGTGACGACGGCGGCCAACGCCGCGATGGAATTCGACCTCTCGCAGGTCGACATGACCAAGGTTGCGGCGCTGTTCGTCGTGTTCAGTACGGGCGGCAGCGGAGAAATTAAATTATCCGCTAACGATACAGTCGTATCGTCAATTTGCAGCAACAATTTTTATAATAGGTGTAATTTCCATTGCTGTCCTTATTCATAACAAGGAACATGGTATCAGTGTTGGCAACAACCGTGTTGGTGAAGCCAGCAATGGTAGCGGTCTTGCCCTTGGTAATGGTAACTGCGCCAGTGTTGTGGCCTGTTCACATTCGTGGCGTCGCAATACTTAACAAGGTCATAAGAACCGTCAGCATTCACGGAGTAGGTGAAGATGCGGTTGTAGTAGGCATTGTTGTTGGTGTAGTCATCAGCAACCTCCGCAGTGAGAACTTCCACAACGCCGGAATTGTAGTTCGTGGTGACAGCATTATCGACCGAAGCAATCGTAGCACCAGCAACCTTGGTACCATCAGCAAGAACGAGGTCAGCAAGAGCCTTGCCGCCAGCAACAGTGCTGTTGTCGTGCTTCCAAGAAATCTTTTCGACCACAACGTAGTTAACAGAGGAAGCAACCATACCAATCAGGTTGCCATAAGAGTCAACGATGGAATCCCAAGCGGCAGCAGTGTAGGCGGTACCCTTGACGTTACCGCCATAGAACTTGTCAGCATCGTTGTACTGGTGTCAGCCAGAGTAGTGGTGGCAGCGGTGGTGCCGTATGCATAGCTCCAGTTCTTCAGCTGGCCCATCGGGGTGACAGCAGCAGCCTCAACAGCCTGAACGACCGGAGAAGCGGTATCGACCGTCATAGTAACGAGGACATACTGACCAACGGTGAAGCCCTCAGCCTCGACGCCAGCCTTGTCAATACCGGTATCATTGACCTGATAGACCTTCAGATCGACAGTGGCATCAGTGACGTGACCATTGCGGTCAGTGGAAGCAGCGGTGACCTTGGTGACCTTGGCGAGATAGGTGTTGATCTCGACAAAGCGGTAACCGGCGGAACCCATGTCATAGACCTCGGTCAGACGGCCCTGAGCGCCAACCAGAGAGGTGGTGTTCTTGGGGTCGATAGCACCTGGTAACCGTAGGATCAGTGACAGTCGTGCTCTTGCCATCAATGTAGGCAGCCTCGATCTTCTTGGAAGAGGTGATGCCCAGATCCTTGGCGATGTCGCACTCGTCGACCTTGGTGGTGTAGGAGGCGTCAGCCTTAGCAACAACGAGGGTGGCCTTGTCGCCGGTGGTGTAGGTCCACTTGGTGGCGGGACGGCCGAAAGAATCAGCGTCAGCCTTGCCCTCGAGCTTGAAGTTCTTGTAGCCGAGAGTGCTCTTGTCGAGCTTCAGCACCTTATCAGTCACATAACCGAAATCGGGGGTGTAGGTGACCGTGGAGGCCTCAGCAATGGCACGGAACAGCAGCTCGGCAACGAGCTCACGGGACGCAGCAGCGTTGAGGTCGATGCCCTTGACGTTCTTGAGCACGCCGAGCTGCTGCGCGGTCTGCGCAACATGGAGCGCCCAGTCAGCGCCGGAGAACTCGTTGTTCTTGTCGTAGCCAACCGCGCGGAGGATCATGGCGAGGACCTCGTAGCCCGTGACGTTGCCGGACGGCTTGAAGGAACCATCCTCATAACCCTTGAACACACCCATGCCATTCAGAACGGCAACAGACTCAGCGTAATCATCGCTGATGCTCTTGTCATCCTTGAAGGCTGCGTTGGCGCTGACGGCCAGAGACAGAGTCATGACCAGAGCCAGCACCATTGCGAGTAACTTTTTCATAGATGTTACTCTCCTTTCATAAATTTCCATCTTCTCGCGGCCGAACACCCGCCGTCTCTCCCGCTTTCCCGTGGTTGCCGCCAAAATTCGTAAATTCTCAAATTATTGCAAGAATGATCAAGAATCGCAAAAAATCTGCATAATCAATGCAAAAACGTTCGATTCAGTGGATATCGCATCCCCTTAGCGACGCGGAAAAAGCCCGCCGCGCAAGGGCTCGCGGGTGCGGCTGGTAGCGGTTTGGTAGCGGTCCAAAAATTTAAAGTGCGGTTTTTCCTGTGATACCAACGGTTTGCAGAATCGCTACCATGGCAGCGCACCCGTTTCACTTAAAAAAAGGCGGTGCAGCTGAGCTGCACCGTCTCCGGAAATTTATGATGGAATTTTCGGAATTTTACACGTTAAAGCGGAAGTAGATCATGTCGCCGTCCTTGACGACGTACTCCTTGCCCTCGCTGCGCAGCAATCCCTTTTCCTTTGCCGCCGCGACGCTGCCGCAGCGGATCATGTCGTCGAAATTGATCGTTTCGGCGCGGATGAAGCCGCGCTCGATGTCGGAGTGAATTTTGCCCGCGGCCTGCGGGGCCTTGGTGCCGTTTTTGATGGTCCAGGCGCGGCACTCGTCCTCGCCGTAGGTCAGGAACGAGATGAGGCCGAGCAGCGCGTAGGAGCACTTGATCAGGCGGTCGAGGCCGGACTCCTGAATGCCGAGCTCCTCGAGGAACATCGCGCGGTCCTCGCCGTCGAGCTCGGCGATGTCCTGCTCGAGCTTGGCGCAGATCGGCAGCACCTGCGCGCCCTCGCGGTCGGCGAGCTCCTTGACCTGCTGGAGATACTGGTTGCCGTCCTGATTCGCAAAGCCGTCCTCGTCCATGTTCGCGGCGTAGATGATGGGCTTGAGGCTCAAAAGATCGGCGGTCGCGATGAGCTCAGCGTCGTCGGACGAAACCTCGAACGTGCGCGCGCTCTTGCCCGCGTCGAGGTGCTTGGCAAGAGCAGAGAAGAGCTCGACCTCGTGCAGGAACTTCTTGTCGCCCTTGGCCATCTTCGTCGCCTTTTCGACGCGGCGGTTGACCATCTCAAGGTCTGCCATGATGAGCTCCAGGTCGATGGTCTCAATGTCGCCCAGGGGGTCGACGGGGACGTTCGTGCTCGCGTCGGCCACGACGTGCATGATGTTTTCATCGTCGAAGCAGCGCACAACGTGCACGATGGCGTCCGTGCGGCGGATGTTCTCAAGGAACTTGTTGCCGAGACCCGCACCCTGGCTTGCGCCCTTGACAAGACCCGCGATGTCGACAAATTCGATGACGGCGGGGGTCTTCTTCTTGGGGTGGTACATCTCGGCGAGCTTATCGAGGCGCTCGTCGGGAACGGCCACCATGCCGACGTTCGGCTCGATGGTGCAGAAGGGGTAGTTGGCGCTTTCCGCGCCCGCGTTGGTGATCGCGTTGAAGAGAGTGGACTTGCCGACATTCGGCAGTCCGACGATACCTAATTTCATTTGTACTCATTCTCCTTCGATTTTCCTTGATTTTCAAGGGGTTTCAGCGTTTGGCGTCTTGGCTGTTACACCATTTTTACACCATTTCCGCATTTGGCTTTATTGGATTTCATCAGACTACACCATTTTGCTGAAATTGCTTGATGGCATAATCCAGCGATTCGGCAGTCACATGAACATACCGATCCATTGTTGTTTTGATGCTGGCATGACCCAGCAGTTTTTGCAGCACCTTCGGCTGCATACCGCTTTCGATTGCTCTTGTAGCATAGGTATGTCGCAGGGCGTGCATACAAAAGTGTTTGATCCCTGCTTCATCGCATAGCTTATATAAGTGGGTATCATAGGAACTGTTCTTCGCTGGCTCTCCTGTTCGCCAGTTGATAAAGACAAGATCGCGCATGACAAGCCGAGAAGAAACGCCTGTACGTCTGTCTATGTACTCAAGCGCTTTGTCCAGCG
>OIDF01000856.1_pt1 | contig 16893 bp, 14 predicted proteins | sample 1581411 | NCBI WGS metagenome assembly OIDF01 (sample SAMEA3882515, study PRJEB24775) | human gut metagenome | biome: human-associated habitat; feature: intestine environment; material: feces | place: Netherlands | collected 2009/2010
GCCTGGATTCAGCATGGAATACTGATGAAAATTATTTAAGGCAGACTGCGTTTTCAATTTTTTGATCGGAAGAATACCCGTGAGAAACGCAAGCTGGATATATTTCGTCGGTTCCGTCCCTTTGAACATTCCACGAAGAAAATTAATGTAATCATCCTGAATTTTCTGGTTGGAGGCCTCATCACGAATCAGGACATCCCATTCATCAATAATAATAACAAATCGTTTTTGCGTAGCATCATTAATCAAAGACAGCGCTTCCGGTAAAGAAGTAATGCTTTCTGGCAGTTCATCCGGATATAAAATTCTCAGTTCCTGAAGCGTATTTTGTATGATAAAATCCACAAGTTTTTCCGGTCCGCCCGAGGGTTCCATACACCATTGCACATCAAAATGAATGACATCATATTTGTTTAAATGCTTTTCCCAATCCGGTGTCTGACTGATTTTCAAAGATGAAAACATATCTCTGGAGTCACATCCTCTGCTGTAATAAGCCGTCAGCATATCCGCCGTAATCGATTTTCCAAACCTGCGCGGACGACTGTTGCAGATAAATGCATCCGTAGATTCCAGAACGCTGTTCGTATATTCAATTAATCCAGATTTATCAACGTAGATCTGGGCATTCAAAGCACTCTGAAACGCACTCTGATCCGGATTCACAAATAATCCCATATGGCTGCAAACTTCCTTTCTTTCTTGATATAATACGTGTTCTTAGCTATCTTTCATTATAACGTGTCCAGAAACGAATGTCGACGGAATTTTACGATTACAAATAACAATTTCCCAATAGCATTTCCTTCAAATTATTGTATAATAAACGCATACCAACCACACATAAGAAATGGGGATTTAACGTGAAACAGCAGTTTGAGGATTATATTACGCGCAGCCGCGAGATCCGCAGTCTTTCGATGCCGCCGGAGGAGACGGAGGCGCATATTGGGGAGATTTACCGGCTTTTTAATGAGAATTTTGCCCGCGCGCTTGCGAATACGCGGACACTGGAGATGGTCGATGTGCAGCTTGCCTGGCTGATTCTCCGGGCGCTCTACTATTATTATAAAAAACAGTATGAGGAAAACGAGGACAAATCCATTCTTGAGGAATATATCTTTTGCATTTTCAAGGTCGTCACCGTCGGCTACAACGTGATCCAGGGTTCCGACAAGGGACGCGCGACGAACAAACTGAATGACATCTACCGCAGTGTATCCATTGAAGCTGCAGAAACCGCAAAAACTTTATGCAAAACCCGGAACTCTTTGCCTGTCTTTCTAAAGAACGTAAGGAAAATCTGCTGGGAACACTGCTGTTCCGCCCTTCCATTTACGAGCGTCTTTATTATGAGGAAGAAATGGTCCGCAAGCAGATCGTCTGTTATGAAGAATTTCTGCAGATCGTCCGCAATCCGCAGATCCGTGCCGCAGCGCCGGAGATTGATTTTGAATTTGAAGAGTTTTCCGCAAACTCCTACCTCTCCCTTGTCGATGAATATTTATACTGGAACAAAGTACCCGGGGACATTCTGCTCCGCCTGAAAAAAGCCGCCGAAGACGCCCTCGCCTATGCCAGAGAAAACAAAAATTTCCGCCAGAACGAAGAAACCCTGCTTGGAACACTACACACAATCCAGGGCTATCTCGGCGAAATTTCGATTTCCGAGATGCTGGACACCTACGTCAACTGGCTGAACGGCGCCGATCCGACGCAGTATGACTGGATGAACGTGGAAAACAACCTGCTCCCGGTGCTCTACACCTTCTGGCTCTGCGAAGCCCGCCCGGAATGGACCGACACCTGCCGCTTATTTTTGCTCGAAGGCCAGCGCAAATCATTCGAATACATCAAAAATTCCCGCGACAAGGGCGCTTACGAATGCATGCAGCGTTTCACAAGCTACATCATGAACTCCTACATCGAGCTCGACGGCGGCATTCCGTTCCGCCATTATTATGAAAAGTTTGCGCGTTCCCTTTTCAATGAGGAATTTGACCTGATCCGACTGCCTCGATGCGGCAACCGATTCCGTCGGACGTGCCTACAGCTCCAGCAAAAATTTTGCCGAGATGCTCGCCGATCTCCGCTGCAACGCAGGCCGTATGTTCAACCCGGATCTCGTACAGCTCTTTGTTTCCAAGATTTCCTGCCGTCTTCTCACCAGCAGAATAATACGCTTATGCGAATCACGTGATTGCTGTACCTGTCTGCATGGCCTAATCAGAAACATAGCGCATGGTGCAAACACATTTTAATGTTGGTGTTCACTTTGTTAATCTTCATGTAAACATTGTTTTTGAAAAAATTATTTTTTATTATTTCATGTTCACTATAGTTCATTTTATTATTGAACATTCTGTTGACACAGATAAAAGAAAACTGTTTACATTTTGAAAAAAATATACTAAAATAAGAAACAGGCAAATCTCCGCCGGGCGAAAAAACGGCGGAGATTTTTCTGGAAAAAAGGGCAAAAAAGCAGAAAATAAATTCTGCAGATCAGTCCGGAAAACATGAAAATACATTTTGTATTATTTTACAGGGAGGAACTCATACTATGAAAGAAATCATCCAGGGCTTCTACCAGAAGAAACATTTCTGGACCCGCCTGATTCTGGTCATCGCTGCCGTCATCCTGATGGGCTTTGCGCTCTCATGGCTGCTTCTCGTCGATCTCGGCACCGATCCGTGTACCTTGTTAAACCAGACCATCTCCACCCGCCTCGGCATCAGCATCGGAAACTGGCAGGCGCTCTTCAATACCGTCCTGCTCATCTTCGTTATCATTTTCGGCGGCAGAAACTTAGGCTTCGGAACCCTCGCAAACATGTTTCTCGTGGGATATTCCATCGACTTTTTCTCCTGGATCTGGGCGAAAGTCCTTCCGGCAGACCTCTTCACCTCGATGGGTGTGCGAATCGCCGTGCTGATCCCGGCGCTGATCCTGTTTATCCTTGCCGCATCCTTCTATATGGATGTTGATATGGGAACTGCACCGTACGACGCAGTATCCTTCATTATCTCCACCCACCTGCCGAACGTTTCGTTCCGTGTGATCCGCATCGTCTACGACTTCGTTGTCACTGCGATCGCCGTTCTGCTCGGCGGAAAACTCGGCATTGTCACCGTGCTGATGGTTATTACCCTCGGTCCGGTCATTGAATGGCTGGGAAATATCATGAAACAGCATCTGAATATTTTTGATGACTGAAATCATTGCTTTTCCGCGCTTTCTATACTACAATAGAACTACCAGATGATCTTTTTTCTAAAAGAAAAGCCTGCCTCCGGGACTCACATCTCTGTGGCAGGCTTTTCTTCCCTAAAAATAGCCGAAAAAAGACTCAAAAAGCAGAAAATCATTTATATTAAGGAGGTTTTTCCTATGAGCAACACACCAAACCCTGTTTACGAAAAACTGATGAAATGCTACGAGAGCTTCCGCTCCCAGATCGATTTCCAGCCGGAAGTCGCACTGATTCTCGGTTCCGGCCTCGGTGATTTTGCGAATGATATCCGCGTTACCGCAACCCTCGATTACCACGATATCGAAGGCTTCCCGGTTTCCACTGTTCCGGGCCACGCGGGCCGTTTTATCTTCGGCTACGTCGGCGATGTGCCGGTTGTCTGCATGCAGGGCCGCGTTCATTATTATGAAGGCTATCCGATGACCGACGTCGTTCTCCCGACCCGCCTCATGAAGCTGATGGGCGCAAAAGCACTGTTCTTAACCAACGCCGCCGGCGGCATCAAACAGGGTACAAAACCAGGCTCTCTGATGCTGTTAAACGGCCAGATCGCCTGCTTCGTTCCATCTCCGCTTATCGGACCGAACATCGACGAGCTCGGCACCCGTTTCCCGGATATGAGCCAGATCTACGACCTTGAATTCCAGAAAATCGCACGGAAAGCCGCAGCCAGCCTTGATATCGACCTGATGGAAGGCGTTTATCTGCAGCTCACCGGCCCGCAGTACGAGTCCCCGCAGGAAATCGCCATGTGCCGCACCCTCGGCGCAGACGCGGTCGGCATGAGCACCGCCTGCGAAGCCATCGCTGCACGCCATATGGGCATGCGCGTCATCGGTATTTCCTGCATTACCAATCTTGCCGCCGGCATCTCCCCGCAGCCTCTGTGCCATGCGGAAGTTCAGGAGGCAGCTGACATGGTTGCACCGCAGTTCAAAAAACTCGTTGCCGCAACGATTCAGGGCATCGCAAAGACACTGTAAACAGCACGTAAAATAAAGGAGAGATCTTTTTTGAATACACGTTTTTACAACGCCAAAATTCTCGTACTCGACGCTGAAAACCATTTTTCCATCGCCGAAGACGAACTTCATGTCACCGGCGACACCATCACCTATATCGGACCTGGTAGAAAAGCAGATCCAGATGCCGCAGAGACCTCTGTCTTCGACCGCGAAATTGACGCCCGCGGCAATCTCCTGATCCCGGGCTTTAAAAACGCACACACGCACACCCCGATGACCTTCCTCCGCTCCTACGCGGACGATCTCCCGCTCCACGAATGGCTCGAGCGCCAGGTCTTCCCGAACGAGGCAAAGCTCGCCGGGGACGACGTTTACTGGCTCAATATCCTCGGCATCATGGAATATCTGACGAGCGGCATCACCTCCAATTTCGACATGTACATCCAGCAGAAAAACAGCATCGCTGCCACGGTCGACACCGGATTCCGCACCGTTCTTACCAGCGGTCTCAACAACTTCGTCGACAGCCCGGAAATTCTCGAAGAGATGTATAACTATGTCAACGAACTCTCCGACCGCACCTCGTATCTGCTCGGTTTCCACGCCGAATATACGACCGGCGGCCCGCTTCTTGAAGCCGTTGCCAAACTCGCCGAAAAATACCATTCCCCTGTCTGGACACATAACGCCGAGACAAAAAGCGAAGTCGAGGGCTGTAAAGAGCGCTGGGGACTCACCCCGACACAGCTGATGGAACGCTTAGGCATGTTCCAGTACGGAGGCGGCGGCTACCACTGCATCTGGATGGAGGACCGCGATTTTGAGATCTTCCGTGACCGGAAACTGACGGCCGTCACCAATCCATCCTCCAACCTGAAGCTCGCGTCCGGCATCTGCCCGCTGAAACGTTTTTACGATAACGGCATCAACCTCGCCATCGGCACCGACGGACCGGCCAGCAACAACTGCCTCGACATGTTCCGCGAAATGTTCCTGACCACCGGTCTTTCCAAAGTCCGTGAGATGGACGCCGCAGGAATCCCGGCTGATACGATACTCTACATGGCAACCGCAGGCGGCGCACACGCGATGCAGATCGATGACTGTGACCGTCTCGCCGTTGGCAAAAAGGCGGATCTCGTCATGATTGATCTGCACCAGCCTAACATGCAGCCGGAAAATAATCTGATCAAAAACCTCGTTTACAGCGGCAGCAAACAGAACGTAAAGCTTACCATGGTAAACGGTCAAATCCTCTACGAAAACGGCGAATTCCATATCGGCTTTGACCCGGAAGAAATTTATGCAAGATCCAACGCCATTATCCGAAGAATTTCCGGCTCGCATGCAGATAATTAGTGGATTTCACGCAGTTTTTCCTTTGCTTGACATACTTTTTTCTTTTATATTATAATGTAGCCATACACGCAAAAACGCTGTACCTCTTGAAAGGAGAATACTATTATGAAAAAGAAAGTAGTTAGCTTACTGCTTGCAGCCGCCATGACAACTGCTGCACTCGCAGGATGCGGTTCCTCCAACGGATCCTCTTCCTCCGACGCATCCACAGGCGCCGATTCCACCAGCGCAACTTCCGCTTCTGCTTCCACAGACGGAGAAAAAAAAGACGCCGCAGGTGAGAAAATTGCCATGATCACAGACTCCGGAGATATCACCGACGAATCCTTCAACCAGATCACCTGGGAAACTGTATGCGCCTACGGCGATGCAAACGGCGTAGAGTACGAGTACTACAAACCGGCAGAGGATACCGATGAAGAGCGTATCAACTCCATCGATCTTGCTGTTTCCGAGGGTGCTACCGTTGTTGTAATGCCAGGTTACCTGTTCGGACCTGCCATCGCTGAAGAGCAGGACACCTATCCGGATGTAACCTTCATCGCAGTCGATGTTACCGAAGGTGATATTGTAAAAAACGGCAAAGCTGTTGATCTCGGAAAGAACGTGTACATCTGCTCCTTCGAAGAAGAGCAGGCCGGCTACCTGGCTGGATACGCTGCAGTAAAAGACGGCTACACAAGCCTTGGTTTCCTCGGCGGTATCGCTGTTCCGGCCGTTATCCGTTTCGGTTACGGTTATGTACAGGGTATCAACGCTGCTGCTGAAGAAGACGGCGTAGATGTAAACGTAAAATATTACTATGGCGGCCAGTTCTACGGCGATGACTCCATCACCGCCCGTATGGAGGGCTGGTATGCAGACGGAACACAGGTTGTATTCGCCTGCGGCGGCGGTATCTGGACATCTGCTCTGGATGCAGCTGAGACACACGACGGAAAAGTTATTGGTGTAGACGTTGACCAGCGTTCCAAAATCGGCGAGCGCTGCCTGACTTCCGCTATGAAAGGTCTTCCAAGCGCCATCAACAACGCTCTGGATTCCTACTTCAGCGGAAACTTCTCTGAACTTGGCGGAACTGCTCAGCAGCTTGGACTGAAAGACGGAGATTACATCGGCCTTCCTACCGATTCCGAATCCTGGGGATTCACAACCTTCACACAGGATCAGTATGAAACTGTACTGGCTGGTATCCGCGATGGTTCCATCGAAATCTCCAGCGATACAGAAAATCAGCCGGAAGTAGGTTCTCACGTAACCGTTGATTACATCAGCTAATGTGCATACTGTTTCTGTAACAATATGCCTTTTGGGGAAGAGAATATTATTTCTCTTCCCCTTTTTTTCTGCCACACAAAATGCTATACTAGACATAATGAAAGCCCGCAGTTCTGCCTGTTTTCCATACCTTCGGCAGTCCTGCAAAACCACGCTTGAAAGGGAATATGTATATGGAAAATGAGTACATTATTGAGATGTTGAACATCACCAAAGAATTCCCGGGTATCAAGGCGAACGACAACATTACGTTACAGCTCAAAAAGGGAGAAATCCATGCTCTGCTTGGAGAAAACGGTGCAGGAAAATCAACCCTGATGAGTATTCTTTTTGGTCTGTATCAGCCTACCTCCGGAATCATCAAGAAGAATGGGCAGGAAGTCCATATCAACACGCCGAACGACGCCAACGATCTCAACATCGGTATGGTGCACCAGCACTTTAAGCTGGTCGAATGTTTCTCGGTTCTCGACAACATCATCCTCGGCGTAGAGCCGACCAAAGGCCTTTTCCTCGAGAAAAAGAATGCCCGTGCAAAAGTCATGGAGCTGAGCGAGAAATACGGTCTGATGGTCGATCCGGACGCTCTGATCTCAGATATCACCGTCGGCATGCAGCAGCGTACCGAAATTCTGAAAATGCTCTACCGTGACAACGAAGTCCTGATCTTCGACGAGCCGACCGCGGTTCTGACGCCGCAGGAAATCGACGAGCTGATGAAGATCATGAAGAACCTCGCAAAAGAAGGAAAATCCATCCTCTTCATCACCCATAAACTCAACGAGATCATGGAAGTTGCCGACCGCTGTACGATTCTCCGCAAAGGAAAATACATCGGAACCGTCAACATCAGCGAAACTTCCAAAGAAGAGCTCTCCCGCATGATGGTCGGAAGAAACGTCAGCTTCTCCGTCAACAAAAAGCCGTCAAAACCGGGCGACACCGTTCTGAAAGTAGAGCACATGACCGTACCGAGCAAGGTGCACGGAAACAACGCCGTCAAAGATGTTTCCTTTAATGTAAGAAAAGGCGAGATTGTCTGCATCGCAGGTATCGATGGAAACGGCCAGTCCGAGTTCGTTCAGGGCCTCACGGGACTGGAAAAAGTATCCGGCGGTAAAATTCTGTTCAACGGACAGGACATCACGAAAGCTTCCATCCGCGACCGCTCCAAGATGGGCATGAGCCACATCCCGGAGGACCGCCATAAACACGGCCTCGTGCTGGATTACTCCATCGAGCAGAACATGGTGCTGCAGCGTTACTGGCAGCCGGAATTTGAATCCTTCGGCTTTATCAAATCAAAAGCCGTGCGCGAATATGCCGAACGCCTGATCGAGCAGTACGATGTCCGCAGCGGCCAGGGTCCTGTGACCATCACCCGCAGCATGTCCGGCGGAAACCAGCAGAAAGCGATCATCGCGCGTGAGATCGACAAAGATCCTGATCTTCTCGTTGCGGTACAGCCTACCCGTGGTCTTGATGTCGGAGCCATCGAATACATTCACAGCCAGCTCGTTGCACAGCGCGACAAGGGAAAAGCCGTTCTTCTGGTTTCTCTGGAACTGGATGAGGTTATGGATGTTTCCGACCGTATTCTTGTTATGTACGAAGGAGAGCTGGTCGGCCAGCTGGATCCGAAAACCGTTTCTGTCGAAGAACTCGGTCTCTACATGGCAGGTGCAAAACGGGATCCGGTTCCCGAAGAAGTATAAAAGAGAGGTAAGAAAAGCATGAACGAAAAAACGAAAAACGCTCTTCTGTCCATTGTCGCTTCTCTTGTATGTATTGTGATCGGTCTTCTTGTGGGATTTATCATTTTATACTGCATCAACGCGGAGAACGCAGTGGATGGATTTACACGAATCATCAAAGGCGGCTTTTACTTAAAGCCGAAAGGAATCGGAAGTGAAATCGCTCAGTCCGCTCCCCTGATTATGACCGGACTTTCGGTTGCATTTGCTTTTAAAACAGGTCTGTTCAACATCGGTGCTGCCGGACAGTACACCGTCGGTGTCTTCGGCGCCCTGTATTTTGCCATCATCCTCCACATGCCGTGGTATGTATGCCTTCTGGCTGCTATGGTCTGCGGAGCCATCTGGGGAGCAGTTCCTGGTATCTTCAAAGCATACTTCAACGTAAATGAAGTTATTACTTCCATCATGTTCAACTGGATTGGTCTTTATCTTGTCAATGAGCTAATGTACAACACCATCCCGGGCATGTATGATCAGAAGACCACACGTACTTACAAATTAAGCTCCGCTTCTCCGAAATCCCTGATTCCGGACTGCGGCATGAACTCCATTTTCCGTACCAGTTCCACAACGATTGCGATTTTCATTGCGATTGCCATTGCGGTCATCATCTACATCGTTCTGAACAAAACAACCTTCGGCTATGAGCTGAAAGCCTGCGGGTTCAATAAGGATGCTGCCAAATACGCCGGCATCAACGAGAAGAGAAACGTTGTTCTCTCCATGACCATCGCAGGTGCGCTTGCCGGAATCGGTGCAGGCCTCTACTTCCTTTCCGGTGCATCCGAGTGGAACCCGCAGGTATCGACAGCACTCCCGGCCATCGGATTTAATGGTATCCCGGTTGCGCTTCTTGCACTTAGCAACCCGATCGGCGTTATCTTCGCTGCTCTCTTCGTTGCTCATATTTCGGTCGGCGGTGCTTACCTGCCTACGAAATATTATCAGCCGGAGATCGCGGACCTGATCGTTGCCGTTATCATTTACCTTTGCGCATTCGTTACCCTGTTCAAGGGCATCGTTGCAAACCTGTTCAAGAGCAAAAAAGAGCAGAAAGCAAATGCCAATGCAGACAACGGAAAGGAGGAGAAGAAATAATGTTCCTTTTAATTAAATTTACCTTACTGTACGCCGTTGTTCTGATGCTCGTTGCGATGGGCGGTATGTTCTCCGAGCGAAGCGGTGTCATCAACATCGCGCTGGAAGGAATCATGGCGATCGGCGGCCTTGCCGGTGTCTTCGTCCTGGTTCTGTTCCCGGACCTCCCGGCTCCTGCACTTGTGGCACTTTCCATTCTGGCGAGCGCCGTATCCGGTATGATCTACTCTCTGCTGCTTGGCTTCTCCGCCATCACACTGAAAGCAGACCAGACGATCGGCGGAACCGCGCTGAACATGCTGGCTACTGCCATTGCCATCGTCCTGGTAAAAGCATTCAACAACGGCTCGGATGTCGGAAACGGTGCAGCTTCCGCAAAGCTGAACTACACCAACGCCGCTTTCATTTACAAGATCGGACCATTTACCGTGAACATCTTCCTGTTCATCGGCATCATCCTTCTGATCTGCAGCTACGTGTTCCTCTTCAAAACGAAATGGGGACTGCGCCTGCGTGCCTGCGGTGAGCATCCACAGGCAGCCGACTCTGTTGGTATCAACGTATACCAGTGGAGATACACCGGTGTTATCATCTCCGGTGCACTCGGCGGTATCGGCGGATTTGCCTACATCGTTCCGTCCGTTACCACCTGGAACTTCGAAGTCGGCGTAGCCGGTGCCGGATTCCTTGCCCTCGCTGTTATGATCTTCGGTCAGTGGAAACCGTTCCACATTGCCGGAGCAGCCGTATTCTTTGCGGTATTCCGTTCCCTGGCAAACATTGCGGACTCCACCGTCCTCTCCCATCTGGGACTGTCCAAGAACATTTACAGCATGATGCCGTTTATCGCATCCATGATTATTCTCGCCTTCACATCCAAGAATTCCCAGGCTCCGAAAGCCGAAGGTATTCCATACGATAAGGGCGCAAGATAATATGTAACTATTCAGAGCCATGTGAAATGGAAGAAAAAATTGCGAATCATGCTTGCATGAATGAGCGGTTTTTTCTGGAATTTCATATGGCGAGCAGCCACATCGAGATGCAGCGCAGCGGAATCGAGATGTGGCTCTGAATAGTTACAATTTTTAAAGGCAGAGCCGTTAAATCCGAACTGTGTTTTTTCGGCTCTGCCTTTTCTCTATCATTCTGATTTATTTTTCATCAAAGAAAGGAAAAAATTATGCTGAACACCAAATTATTTGACCACACTATCTTAAAAGCAGACGCAACCGAAGCACAGGTTGCAAAGATCTGCGACGAGGCACTTGCACATGATTTTGCTTCTGTCTGCGTCAACCAGTACTACACCAAATTCGTTGCTGAAAAACTCAAAGGATCTGACGTCAAAGTCTGCACCGTTGTCGGCTTCCCTCTGGGCATGTCCGATACCCGTGTAAAAGCGTTTGAGACCCGTGCGGCCATCGAAGACGGTGCACAGGAGGTTGATATGGTCATCAACGTCGGAGCCCTCAAAGACGGCAAATACGACTTCGTACGCTCCGATATCCAGACCTTAAAAGAAGTATGCGGCAAGGACATCGTTCTGAAAGTCATCATCGAGACCTGCCTTTTAACCGATGAAGAGAAAGTAAAAGCGTGCGAGCTCGCAAAAGAAGCCGGCGCTGACTTCGTAAAAACCTCCACCGGATTTTCTACCGGCGGTGCAAAAGCGGCTGATGTTGCCCTGATGAGAAAGACCGTAGGCCCGGATATGGGCGTAAAAGCTTCCGGCGGAATCCACAACGCAGACGAGGCACAGGCTATGGTAGATGCCGGCGCAAGCCGTCTCGGAACAAGCGCAACACTGGCTATCATCGGATAAAAAGGAGTTTCTTATGGATACGATACTGATAGGAATTGCCGGAGGAACCGGCAGTGGAAAAACGACACTGGCAGATAAGCTGGTAGAAAGTTTTGGACGCGATGAAGTGAGCATTCTGCGCCATGACAACTATTACAAACGCCATGACGATATTCCTTTTGAGGAGCGTGCCAAATTAAATTACGATCATCCCGATGCCTTTGATACCGACCTGTTATGCCAGCACATTCTCGAGCTGAAAGCCGGAAAATCCATCGAGATGCCGGTTTACGATTATGCCATGCATAACCGCTCGGATAAAACGATTCTGGTCCATCCTGCCCCGGTTATCGTGCTCGAGGGCATTCTCCTCTTCGTTGAGAAGGATCTCTGCGATCTGATGGACATCAAAGTCTTTGTCGATACCGATGCGGACGTGCGGATTCTCCGCCGGATCCTGCGCGATGTAAAAGAGCGCGGCCGTTCCCTGGACAGCGTTGTAACGCAGTACCTGACGACCGTAAAACCGATGCACGAGCAGTTCGTAGAGCCGAGCAAGCGCCGTGCCGACGTGATCATCCCGGAGGGCGGACAGAACACCGTTGCGCTTGAAATGCTGATCGAGCGGGTGCGTAAGCATCTGAATCTGGTGCAGAACCAGTAAACATCCGTTTATCGTTATAAAAATCTGCAAAAAAGAGCGAGGACTGAATTTTCTCTTTTCAGCCCTCGCTCTTTTTATTTTTCCCTTACAGATGTTCCAGCATTCCCTGCAGCCAGATCTGGCCTTTGAAACGTCTTCCCACTTCCGGTACTCCAAATAAATCCTTTTCGTTGATACAGATGTCTATCGGCACATCGTTGCAGACGAGGCCGAGCTCATACACCTGCTCGCCCGTTACCGCGTTCTTCGTTGTATTCATCTCCGTAATTTCACCCATCACGCTGTACTGGTCACATTCGAGACCGCTCGGCATGAAAAAGCTATCTACAATAGAAAAGACATCTTCCTTCGTCAGACGCTGGGAAATCATGGCATATGTGTCAATATCATCCATGGTGAGACTTTCCATCGCATCCTCATCCCCGTTTCTGGCAGCCGAGATCAGTGAATTCTTCTGCTGCGTGCTGCGGCGCTCCTTCTCGACCTGTTCCGGGTCTTTCTGGATCGGAAGCAGAATTGTTCCTTCCGCTGCAAGACCGGAGACAGAAAGCGGGAGCGGAAGCGGCTGCAGCGCATTTTTCTGTTTCATCTCAAGATATTCCGCTGCATGCGTCAGATAAAAGATCATCGTGATGCCAAGCCGCATATCGTCGCAGGCGCCTGCAAACGATTCCTTATCGACGTGGCGCTCCACCGATACCTCCTCGTAGGAGCTGATCTGCCCGCCCTCGAAATAGGGATAATAATATTCCATCTGGAAACGGTTGTTCTCATCAATTTCCCCACAGACCGTGATACCACAGTCATATGCATATTCTTTCGAAAATTCAGCAAAAAGGTGGTGTTCTTCTGTTTCCACAATCTTTTTACGGTCGTAGTTTTCTACTACATCACGAAGAATCTCCTGGAGTTCCTTCGTCGTCTTGATCTTTGAAAATCCAATGGTTTTCAGGTAAGCGTGCATAAGAACACCTCCTCTCATTCCTTTGTATTTCTTATGCGATTAGTGTTTCGGAACCAGTTTCTCTTTTCCGCCCATGTACATACGAAGAACTTCCGGAATGCTTACGGTTCCGTCTGCATTCAGGTTGTTCTCCAGGAATGCGATCAGCATACGCGGCGGAGCAACTACGGTGTTGTTCAGGGTATGTGCCAGGTATTTCTTTCCGTCCTCGCCGTTGACACGGATTTTCAGACGTCTTGCCTGTGCATCACCAAGGTTGGAGCAGCTTCCTACCTCGAAGTATTTCTTCTGACGCGGAGACCATGCCTCAACATCGACAGATTTTACTTTCAGGTCAGCCAGGTCACCGGAGCAGCACTCCAGAGTACGAACCGGGATATCCATGGAACGGAACAGGTCTACGGTGTTCTTCCACAGTTTGTCATACCACATCATGCTGTCTTCCGGTTTGCAGACAACAACCATCTCCTGTTTCTCGAACTGATGGATACGATAAACACCACGCTCCTCGATGCCGTGTGCTCCTTTTTCTTTACGGAAGCACGGAGAGTAGCTGGTCAGGGTCAGAGGCAGTTTCTCCTCCGGGATGATGCTGTCGATGAATTTACCGATCATGGAGTGCTCGCTGGTTCCGATCAGGTACAGATCCTCGCCCTCGATTTTGTACATCATGGACTCCATCTCAGCGAAGCTCATAACACCGTTTACGACGTTGCCGTGGATCATGAAAGGCGGTACGCAGTAGGTAAATCCGCGGTCGATCATGAAATCTCTTGCATAAGAAAGGATGGCAGAGTGGAGGCGTGCAATGTCGCCCATCAGATAATAGAATCCGTTTCCTGCAACTTCTCTTGCTGCGTCCAGATCGATTCCGTCGAAGGACTCCATAATGTCGGTGTGATACGGGATTTCAAAATCCGGTACAACCGGCTCGCCGAAGCGCTCTGCTTCTACGTTCTCGCTGTCATCTTTTCCGATCGGTACGGAAGGATCGATGATGTTCGGGATCACCATCATGATCTTTTTGATTTCTTCTTCTACTTCTTTTTCTCTTGCAGAAAGAGCCTCGATGCGGGAACCGTCAACAGCTACCTGTTTCTTTACTTCCTCAGCCTCTTCTCTCTTACCCTGGCCCATCAGTGCGCCGATTTGTTTGGAGATTTTGTTTCTTTTTGCACGAAGTGCTTCTACTTCCTGTTTGATGTCACGGTTTTCTTTATCCAGCTCGATGACTTTATCAACCAGCTCCAGTTTCTGATCCTGGAATTTATTTCGGATATTCTGTTTTACAACTTCCGGGTTTTCTCTTAAAAACTTAATGTCTAACATAATTTCCTCCTAGTAGATCTTATCCCCTCATTTTGGCGGGATTCTTTTTGTTCTTTCCAGCCCGGAACCACTGCCGTTTTTCCAGCATTTATGCGGGTTTGGCGCGTTCCAGTACCATCATATAACAGTATATGCATTTTTTCAAGCGTTCTTTCATGCTGTTTTTCTGCGGTCCGCTTTTACATCAGATCGATCGAATTCATCGTAATTGCCTGGCGCAGCGCGTCGATTTCCTCGGCGCTCAGCATGATATAGGACTCGCCTTTTACGATCTCTTTCAGATATAAAAAGCAGTTGTCACGGCTGTGGATTGCATTCAGGATAAAACCTGTGTTTTCTTTGTCGAGCATTGCCAGCGCAAAACTCATCTTTCCGCCCACATCGTCAAACGCATCATATTTTACGATTCCGTATTTGTTCAGCGTCATGCCCTGGATCTTTTTCAGATCCGCAAGATTCTTTTTCGTCAGCTCATTCTGCTTGTTCAGTTTGTCAATTTCCTTGAACCGCTGATGAAACAGCTTTTCGAGTGACTGGGCGTCTTTTCCCTTCATAAAGCTTCTGTACTTCTGGTTCAGTCTGCTCAGACGCAGCGACATGCTGACCGTCATAATCATCATCACGATAATCAGTACAATCAGAAGAAGTACAACAACGCCAAGGTCAATTCCTACCTTACTAAATAAATCGCTCATTATTCTACCTCTTACTGTATTGATTCAAACAGATCCATGATTCTCTCGAGCTCTTCCTGGGAATAATACTCGATCTCGATCTTTCCTTTGTGCTTTGCCCCGCGGTGAATGGAAACCTTGGTACCGATGATACTCTTGATTTTCTCTTCCAGTCCCTCGTAGATGGCTTCCTCTTCCAGATTGACTTTCTTTTCTTTCTTCACCTTCGGATTCAGGATCTCTTTGACCAGGCGCTCGGTCTCACGGACACTGAGCTTTTCATCGAAGATTTTCATTGCCGTATTGTACTGGAGTTCTTTATTCTCCAGCGCCAGCAGTGTCCGTACATGACCCGTTGTCAGCATTTCATCGACAACCATCTGCTGTACTCTGTCATCCAGCTTTAAGAGACGCATCGAGTTCGTAACCGCCGTTCTGCTCTTGGAAACCCGCTCTGCGATTTCGTCCTGGCGAAGATGGAACTCTTCCATCAGGCGTTTGTATGCGTGTGCCTCCTCAATCGGGTTCAGGGATTCTCTCTGAATATTTTCAATCAGGGAAATCTCGACAACTTCCTGCTCGGTAAAATCTTTGATGATGACCGGTACTTCTTTGATTCCGGCAAGCTTTGCAGCCCTCCATCTCCGTTCCCCTGCGATGATCTCATAATAATCATCTTTTTTCTGCACCAGAATCGGCTGCAGAACTCCGAACTGTTTGATGGATTCCGAAAGTTCGATCAGGCCGTCCTCGTCAAAGGATTTTCGCGGCTGTTCGCGGTTCGGTTCAATTTCGGAGATTTTCAGTTTCATCTCGACTGGTTTTTCGACAACTTTTTCAACAACCTTCTCGACAACCTTAATTTCCGGTTTTGCCTTTTTCTCTTTTGCTTCTGCTTTAGATGGGAGTCCTGGTGAAATCAGTGAATCCAGGCCTTTCCCTAATCCTCCTCTTCTTGCCGCCATTACTCTTCATCCCCCCTGTGAATCACTTCGTCTGCCAGGAGACGGTAGCTCTCTGCACCGGTGGAACGCTTATCATAATAGTTGATCGGCATGCCATAGCTCGGTGCCTCTGCAAGACGGACATTTCTCGGAATAATGGTCTTATAGATATTCTGTTTCAGGATATCCTTTACATTTTCCACTACCTGCAGAGAAAGATTGGTTCTCGCATCATACATGGTAAAGACAACGCCCTCCATCTCCAGATCCGGATTCAGACGCTCCTGCACCAGCTCAATCGTATGCATCAGCTGTGATAATCCCTCCAGTGCGTAATATTCACACTGAATCGGCACCAGAACAGAAGTTGCCGCCGTCAGGGCATTGATTGTCAGCATGCTCAGTGACGGCGGACAATCCATGATTATGTAATCATATTTCCGACGCAGTTTGTCAGTAATCTTTTTCAGGATATATTCCTTATCCTCAAGATCTACCAGCTCAATCTCAGCACCGGAAAGATTCATATTCGATGGTATCAGGTCAACATTATCTACTACGTTTTTTATAATGGTATCTTTGGTCTCTGCTTCTCCAAGCAGCAGCTCGTAAAGGGTATTTTCTACTGCATTCTTGTCTGCGCCAAGTCCACTTGTGGTATTTCCCTGCGGATCTATGTCAATGGCAAGAACCTTTTTCCCTTTTTCAGCAAGGCAGGCCGATAAATTAATCGCCGTTGTTGATTTTCCAACCCCGCCTTTCTGATTGGCAACTTCAATGATTCGTCCCATTTTACCCCTCCT
>OIDF01000858.1_pt1 | contig 16804 bp, 10 predicted proteins | sample 1581411 | NCBI WGS metagenome assembly OIDF01 (sample SAMEA3882515, study PRJEB24775) | human gut metagenome | biome: human-associated habitat; feature: intestine environment; material: feces | place: Netherlands | collected 2009/2010
AATATACTAAGTTCACCCCTTGACATAGACCACTGAACGGCCGGCACCACGCTTGAGGAGCCCAAAGAGAACTGACAATAAACCTGCGAAAGGCTACATCCGGAAAGCCCGGATACTAAACGAGAACTACTGAACAACTTTTCTCACCACAGATATGTTTCTTTCTTACCACACCCGCGTTTCTTTCTTTCCACAGCTGTGGTAAGAAAAGAACATTGCTGTGGAAAGATTAGTTTTTAGAGAAAAACAAGGTAGTACATCGCAGTTTTTTTCCTAACTCTTAGGTGTCATCTACGCACCATACTGCGACAATCAGTAGAAGCCTTTATCAAATCCACTTCTGTGCCCTACCCAAAGAACGCACAACGGCAGCAAACTCTTCCCGAGGAATGATAGCCTTATTACGTGTTTTCAAACGATTATTATAAACGGTCTGAGGTGAATAATGCAAGAATTCGGCAATCTTCACACTATCAGTGATACCTAAACGCACCAAAGCATAAATGCGCAATTCCGTATTCAGCAGCTCACCATCTTTTAGCACAATCTGCTCGTCAGGATGGAGCAAGGCATTGAAGTCACTTACAAAATCCGGATAAATGTGCAAGAAGATAGCATCAAAGTTATGATAGAACTCTTTCAACTCATTCTGTGCCATAGAATGAGTATCGGTCAATGCTTTCACATCCTCCAACTGGTTTGCCTTAAGCTTACGATTGATATTTTTCCGATACTCATCCAGCTTACTGATATAATTGGAACAAATGGAAAAGACATAACCTATGTATTCCTCCTTCACATAGTTGGATTCACGAAGCTGATTATTGGTATCCCTCAACTGTTCATTCAAAGAAGTAAGCTGTACATTCGTTTCTGCCACTTGTCCGTGCATTTTCGAAAGCTCTTCCACATGCTTATTCAAGCGGTTGTTTGCCTCATTCAGCTGTTGGCGCGACTGCTTCAACCGCTTCATCTGCTTGTATATATATAGGAAGGCAAACAAGGATATCAAGGACAAGACACTGACCAGTACCAAATACATACGTAACCGCGCTTCTTGCCTCTGATTACGTTCCTGATAGATCTGATGAATGGTGTCCTGCACCGCAGAGATGCCCACTACCCTCACCCGGTTCCGATATGCCAAGGCATTCTGCAAGCAGTAACTCATGTAGACATAAGCATGGTCAATATCACCCAAACTAAAAAGTACCCCCGCCAGCTCTTCCAACGAAGCAATATCTTTATTGGAGATACGTACATCGGCCATAGCAGAATATATCAGGTAAGTCAGATAATTTTCCTGCTCATCGGACTCGCGATAAAAGCAGGCCAGCACGTAAGCATTCATGGCATCGCGCCGAGTGTCGAATGCAGAATTAAGAATTCCCTTCTGCAAACGTTCTTTAAAAACATACATACTGTCCGTACCTTGTACTACCTGCCCTTTATACCACAAGAACAAGGGGTCTTCAGGGGTAAGAACCATATTCAAAGAGTCCTTGTAAACACGCTCCAACTGTGCATAATGTTCATGCAAAGTACCCATTTCACTACCGGTATACTGATTGAAATGCGAATACAGATACAACATTTGTCCGTAATAGTCCACTAACAATTCTTTGGGGAGCGAACCGCCCGAGACTCCGTCCAACTCATCCTGGGCTTCTTTCAACAGACCGGTGGCAGCCAACAGAAAAGACTTTTTTATCTTCCACTCCATCTGCCGGTATTTATCATTCTGCTTATAAACTATGTCCAAATTGCCTGCCACATAATTCATTGCAGAATCGGCATTATAGACACAATACTCATCATAAAGATTTTTATTCAGCCAATATCTCTCCTCCAAAGTACGCACATCCTTTCGCAACTTGTGCAACTGGGCAATCTTCGCCTCTTTAAGCATAGCAAACGTGTTTTTTTGCGCAATCAGAGAATCAAGACGCACCAGCAGTTCTTTTATCTTTTCACTGTAAGGTGCCGCATTCAGAAAGGTACACCCCATCAGCAAAAATAGTAAAGCTATGATTTTTCTTTTCATTTCTATTATCTATATAAGGCTGAGAGCACAAAGATAAATTAATCTATCTAAACATAAACTACCTCCACCCTAAAAAGTACATGAAATTTAAGAGATATTTCGACCGCTCAAAGCGACAAAACAGTATATACAGACCTCCTTCCATAGTGGCCGACCTTTACTTTACACAGTAATCAGCAAGAATACAACTTATTATATATCTGATATTTACATTTCACACAGACTTACTTCTCCATATTACCTGCCTATCGGACGAATAGGGTTGTCCGCTATCTTTGCAGCACAGAAAGAAAAGTGTACTATGGAAAACCACCAATCTCTATTAGGACATACTTTTCTAATAATAAATTAAATCTTTCAATTAAAGTACTATGAGAATGATTACAAGAAATCTTCTTACGCGGAGTTACAAGCTCCTTTTGACATTACTCGTACTGCTAATGTCAACAAATGCATTTGCCCAACGATTGACAGCTACGGGTAAAGTAACAGATGCTGCAGGCCTGGAGGTCATTGGCGCATCCGTATTGGAAAAGGGTACCGCCAACGGTGTTGTTACCAATCTGGACGGGGAGTTTTCCCTGAGTGTAGGACAGAATGCCACACTGGTAATATCCTTCATCGGCTACAAAACGATAGAGGTAAAAGCAACCACCAACATGAATATCACATTGCAGGAAGATAACGAACTGCTGGACGAAGTGGTAGTTATCGGTTATGGAAATGTGAAGCGTAAAGACGTAACCACTGCCGTATCTACGGTTTCTACAAAGGATTTGGACCAACGCCCCATTGTATCGGCAGCCCAAGCCCTGCAAGGCAAAGCAGCCGGCGTGTCGGTTATGCAACCCAGCGGTGAACCGGGCGGAGGCATGAGCATCCGCGTACGTGGTACCACCTCATTCAACGGCAGCAACGACCCGCTCTACGTAGTGGACGGTGTGCCCGTGGACAACATCAACTTTCTCTCTCCCAACGACATTGAAAGTCTCTCTATCCTAAAGGATGCCTCATCGGCAGCCATCTATGGTTCGCGTGCAGCCAACGGTGTGGTACTGATTACGACCAAAGCCGGAGCAGAAGGCAATGCCAAAGTGGCACTGAACGTACAATATGGTATGACGAAAGTAGCCAAGAGCATGGATGCCCTGAATACAGAACAATACCGTGAGTTACAGGAAGAAATCGGGGCTGTCAACCCCGCTGCCCTTGAAGGTCTAACAGACCAGACAGACTGGTTTGATGAAGTTTACAAAACCGGACAGACCCAAAACTACCAGGTGTCCGTATCTAACGGAAACGAAAAGATGAAATACTTCCTCTCTGCCGGTTATCTGAATGAAAAAGGCATTTTGGAAGGCACGTACTTCAAACGATATAGCTTCCGTGCCAACATTGACAACCAGATACGCAGTTGGCTGAACGTAAGTGCCAATATCTCCTACTCCGACAATATCGGAAACACCGGCATCATTTCCGGTACGGGTGCCAACCGTGGCGGTGTAGTCCTCTCGGTTATCAACACACCGACCTATGCTCCTATTTGGGACCCTGAAAAGCCGAATCAATACAATAAGAACTTCTACGGGGTAAATATCATGAACCCGATGGAAAACCTGGCCCGCCAGAAAAACAACAAGAACAAGGAGAACCGCCTCATCGCATCCGGAGCCGCTACCATCAGCTTTCTGCCCAACCTGAAGTTGAAATCATCCGTAGCCCTGGACCGCCGTAACGGTGTAAGCACCACATTCCTCGATCCAATATCGACCACCGACGGACGCAACAGCTTCGGTACAGCCTCTGACAACCGGAATATGAATACCGTGTTGGTTTTCGATAATATATTGACTTACAATACCAATATCAAGAAGCACGGCATCGACGTAATGGCAGGTTCTTCCTATACCAAATCGGACTATACCAACAGCTGGATAAACGGCTCACATTTCCGGGACGATAAAATACAGACCCTGAACGCTGCCAATAAAATTTCATGGGACGGTACCGGAACAGGAGCTTCACAGTGGGCCATCTCTTCCTATTTCGCCCGTGTGTCCTACAACTATGACAGCAAGTACATGCTTACCATGAACATGCGTGCCGACGGTTCATCCAAGCTGCATCCCGACCATCGCTGGGGTATTTTCCCCTCCTTCTCGGCTGCATGGCGCATTTCGTCGGAAAAGTTCATGAAAGACATCGCTTGGATTGATGACTTGAAGCTCCGCGGTGGCTGGGGACAGACCGGTAACCAAAGCGGTATAGGCGATTACTCGTATCTGCAACGTTACAACATCAACCGCATACCCTGGTTTGAAGAAGGTAACGACCATGCAGTTCCCGGTATCAGCCAGGCCAACCTGAGAACAAGTGACCTGAAATGGGAAACTACCAACCAGACGAACATCGGTCTTGACTTGACTGTACTGAACAACAGACTAACCTTCAGCATGGACTACTATTACAAGAAAACTACAGACATGTTGATGAATGTAAGTCTGCCTGCTGGTGCGGCAGCAACCACCAGCATCACCCGTAACGAAGGCGAGATGACCAACAAGGGATTCGAGTTCGCCATCAACTCCCATAACCTGACCGGCGAGTTTTCTTGGGATACAGACTTCAACATTTCTTTCAATAAGAACAAGCTGACCAAGCTGTCATTGCAGAAAATCTATACAGCAGCAAGCAGCGCCGAGGTGGTGAAAGAGAATATCGTACGCAATGAGCCCGGACGTCCTTTGGGTGGTTTCTACGGCTACATCAGCGACGGTGTAGACCCCGAAACCGGTAACCTGGTTTATCGCGACCTTAACGAAGACGGCAAGATTTCCACTTCTGACCGTACCTATATCGGCGACCCGAATCCCGACTTCATCTACGGATTGACAAACACCTTTACATGGAAAGACCTCAGCCTGAGCATCTTCATCCAAGGAAGCTACGGAAACGACATCTTCAATGTGTCCCGTATGGAAACCGAAGGTATGTATGACGGTAAAAACCAGTCAACGGAAGTATTGAAACGCTGGAGAATTCCCGGACAGATTACGAATGTCCCGAAAGCCAACTTCAACATCAAGAACTCCACTTATTTTGTAGAAGACGGCAGCTACCTGCGTGTCAAAGACATTTCACTCTCTTACAACATCCGTTGCCGCCAGTTCAAGAAATGGGGTATCAGCCGCGTACAGCCTTACTTTACCGCCAGCAACTTGCTGACCTGGACCAGCTATTCAGGTATGGACCCCGAAGTGAACCAATATGGCAACAGCGGTTCTGTACAGGGCATCGACTATGGAACTTACCCGCAGAGCAAATCATTCGTTTTCGGTATCAATGTTGAATTCTAAAAAAGGAAGAAATAACTTATGAAACTAAACCATATATATAAAAGTATAGCTTGCGGTGTATTGTTGGCAATGACCGCAACCTCATGTGACTTGGACTATAATCCGGTAGACACCTACTCGGATGTAACGGAAGGAGTGAACAAAACTGATGAAAAGCCTATCTTCAACAGTGTGCAAGACGTGGAAACTTCAATGGTAACCCTTCACAAAAAATTTCGTGACCGGCAGGAGCACTGGTATGTCGACAAACTGCTTATCGGTGACGCTCATTCCGATAATGCCTACGCCGGAACAACGGGGGCCGAAGTGGTGCCTTACGAAACCAACTCCATTGAAGGCTCTAATTCTGTACTAAAACGTGACTGGGACCGTTTCTTAGGCGACATTGCCGTTGCCAACCGCATCATCGTGGGCTGTGACCAGCTCAAGGCACTCAGTGAAAGTGAACGCGGCAAGTATCAGTCACAAGCCAAGATATTCCGTGCCATGGTCATGTTCGATATGGTACGCTTATGGGGTAACTTCCCGGTCATCACTACCGTGGGCGGTGACATTACCGAAGACAACGTAGAAGAAATGTACCCGACCTATTTTCCTCCACAGAATACGGCTGAAGAGGCTTACGCCCAAATAGAGAAAGACCTGACTGAAGCAGTGGAAAACCCCAACACACCGACAAACGACACATCAGACAAGAGCATACTTACCAAATCGGTGGCACGTGCCATGCTTGCCAAGGTCTATGCAGAAAAACCTCTGCGCGATTATGCAAAGGTTATCAAATATGCCGATGAACTTGCTGCCGACGGCTTCGACCTCGTGGAAGACTTCAGCGACCTTTGGGCGTATGATACGGAAAAAAAAGACTGCCGGGTACGCAATACCAAGGAGGCAATTCTCGAAGCCCACTTTCCTCCCGGCTCCGGCAACTGGTGTACTTGGATGTTCGGCCGTAACTTGAGCAACTGGGATGAAAGTTTCACCTGGGCCAAATGGATTACCCCTTCCCGTGACCTTATCCGCCTCTATGAAGAGCAAGGAGACACGAAACGTTACAATGAATCTGTTGTATGGTATGACTGCGGATGGAGCAACTATTATCCGGCAGACCATTATGCCTTCATGTACAAATGCCGCTCTGCGTTCAACAGCATTATCTATCTGCGATATGCCGACATCCTGCTCCTCAAAGCCGAAGCAAAAATTATGGGAGAGACTCCCGACCTGAACGGTGCAGCCGACATCATCGACCGCATCCGCAACCGCGCCGGACTGGGCAAACTTCCACAAAGCACCCGCAGCAATAAAGAAGCATTGCTCCAAGCTTATATGGACGAACGCCGCATGGAGCTTGCCTTTGAAGGACAGCGCTGGTACGACCTTTGCCGCCTCAATAAGGTAGAAGAAGTGATGAACGCCGTTTACGCCAAAGACAGCGGCCGCCATGCACAAGAAAATCTGTTCAATGAGAACTCCTATCTGCTGGCTATTCCCCAAGGAGCCATCGACCAGAACGAAAATCTGATACAGAACCCGGGCTATTAATACTAATGAGTAATATAAAAATCAATTGAATATGAATTTAAGAAATATATTCACTACCGCATTAGGCTGCTTCACCATACTGGCAGCCTGCGGCAATGACAATGACAGTAACATCACCCCTACACCGGAACCCAAGCCAGACCAACCCACGGAAGAGGCAAAGGATGTTACCCTCTATGTAACGAACACCAGTCGTACTTATGATTTGACAAAGTCCGGGCTGGCCTTCGGCACCGGAAGCAACATGTCACCTTCTACCGTGACACTCGACCCTGCCACCCGCTATCAGGAAATGGACGGTTTCGGTGCAGCCATCACCGGCTCTACCGGTTACAACCTGATGCAGATGACACAAGAGAACCGCACGAAGTTTCTGACTGAAACATTCTCGGACAAAGAAGGCTACGGCTTCAGCTATGTACGTATTGCCATCGGTTGTTCCGACTTCTCATTCAGTGAATTCACTTGCTGTGACGAAAAGGGGCTTGAGCACTTTGCCCTTCCGATGGAAGACACCAAATATGTGATTCCTATATTGAAGGAAATTCTGGCAATCAATCCTGCCGTCAAAATAATTGCCGCTCCCTGGACATGTCCGAAGTGGATGAAAGTGAAAAGCCTGGAGGAACGTGTACCCTTTGACTCATGGACCAGCGGACACTTGAACCCCGAATATTACAGAACGTATGGCGACTATTTCGTAAAATGGATACAAGCTTTCGAAAAGGAAGGCATCAAAATCCACGCTGTGACTCCGCAGAACGAACCGCTGAACCACGGTAACTCAGCATCCTTGTTCATGGGATGGGAAGAAGCCCGTGACTTCATCAAGACCGGCCTGGGCCCTGCCTTCAAAGAAGCCGGAGTTACTACAAAGATTTATGTTTTCGACCATAACTACAACTACGACAATCTGGCCGACCAAAAAAGTTACCCTACCAAGATTTATGATGATGCGGAAGCCTCACAATACATTGCGGGCGCTGCCTACCATAATTATGGCGGTAACCGTTCTGAGTTGCTGAATATCCACAAACTCTATCCCAACAAGGAACTGCTTTTTACGGAAACCTCCATCGGTACTTGGAACTCCGGTCGCGATTTGGAAGCACGCCTGCTTAACGATATGGAAGAAATAGCATTGGGAACAGCCAACAACTGGTGCCGCGGCACCATTGTGTGGAATCTGATGTTAGACAGTGACCTGGGACCGGTAAGCCCCTCAGATGGTTCTTGCAAGACCTGCTACGGTGCAGTGGATATTGACAATACAAACTATTCTAAAATTGTCCGTAATTCCCATTATTACCTTATCGGGCACATGTCTTCAGTCGTGAAACCGGGAGCTGTACGTATCGGAACGACCGGTTACACAGCCAACGGAATCACCTACTCCGCCTTCGAGAATACGGACGGTACCTATGCATTCGTATTGGCAAACAACAATGCAGATGCCAAGCGAATCACCGTAAGCGACGGCACACACTACTTTTCCTACGAAGTTCCGGCCAAAGCAGTCGTTTCTTACCGTTGGAAAAAATAAAACTAATAATTTAAACAGAAGATTATAATGAAAAGCTTAAAATACTATCTAATGGCATTGGCAGGCATAGCCATGCTGAATGCTTGCAGCGATGACGATCCGGTTCCCGGCAACCCGACAATGGACTTTCAGGCAGAACCTTCTTCAGCCTTGTTCGGAGACAGTCTGCCTTTTACAATCAAGGCATCGGACGCAGATGTACCCCTTTCCACGTTAAAAGCGCGGTTATACTTCAGCGACGAAATGGTGTCAGAGACTATAATCCGTACAAAAGTAAACGGTCAAGACTATACCGGGAAAATATATGTTCCCTATCTGGCAAATATTCCCAACGGAACAGCTACATTGAAGTTCATTCTGCAGAACATCAATTTCACAATTACAGAAAAAAGCTATGACGTGGCGCTGAGTCGTCCGGACTTCCCCTACCTAACTCTGATTTCCGGAGACCAAGAATACCGCATGGAAAAAGTCGCAGCCAATCAGTATAGCGTGACCGGTGAATTTGCACAAAAAGTGAAAGGTTACATCAAAGCTCCTAAAGTAGGCGCCAACGGGAATGAAATCAACTTCGGATGGAGCAACGGTGCCATTACACAAGGTACCTCCAGTGAAATTACCTTCTCCAATCTGTCAGCTGGAGAATATTCCATCTCCTTCAATACGTTGACTTATGCAGCCGCTCCTTTCGTGAAACTACTGCTGAACGGTTCTGAAATGGAGATGGTGGATGATGACCATTACAGCATCGACCTCAATCTGAAGCAAGGGGACAACATCACTGCAGACATTCCCAACTTCGACCAATATTGGATAGACCCCGACTTCTTCGAAAAGAATGAAGACGGTTCGCTGAAGTTCCTGCCCATCGATGGAACTTATCGCGTCATTGCCAACCTGGCCCTGAATTATCTGGAAGTATTGAAAATGAACGGAACAAGCACCGCCACTCTGAACGATGACGGAACCGGCGCCCTTTGGATTATCGGTGACGGTATCGGTAAACCTTCCGTAGCGACCAATGCCGTAGGTTGGACTACAGAAAAAGGTCTCTGCATGTCACAGATTGAAGCGAAGAAGTATCAGGTAACAGTAGTAGCGGGAGAGCAAATCAAATCTGATGACATCAACTTCAAGTTCTTCCACCAGCAAGGTTGGGGAGGTGAATATAAAAACGATGCCTTGTCTACCACCAGTGACTTAGTATTTATAGGTGACGGTACCAACGGACGTGATGCCGGCAACTTGGGCCTCGTAGAAGGCAAAAGCCTGGAAAACGGTGTCGCTTACCGGTTCACAGTTGACGTAACGGCAGGTGTCTCTTCGGCAGTTCTGACAGTAGAAAAGGTAGAAAGATAGACGGATAACGCAGAAGATTAACTAAATGAGAAAGGGGCTGGCTCTATAAAAGAGTTCAGCCCCTCTTGTTTATGCAGAATATATGTTCCGGATTTAGCTTAAACCTTCTTTCGCCTCCTCTTGTGGAATACGTACCGAAGTGTAAAGCTCAAGAATGGCGGCTATCGTCAGAGACACAATCCATTCATTGCCCCTTGTAAAGAGCATGAATGCCCCCGTAAGCACCAGCAAAAGCGCACCGAATATTTGCTGTCGGCGCAGGCGTTTGACAGTGGGACTTTTACATTTGGACGGAGAATTAATTTGGGCCAAAGCAACCATCGTAGCGCCGATAGTATATATATAAGGTGAAAGAGGCCAGCCCGTGATATAAACGGCAGCTCCTGCCAAGAGCATCACGGCCCCTACTGCGAAAAGGGCAGGTATCAGTTGTTTCATTCTTCTATATCTTCTTCAAATACATAAATATCCTCATTGGGCTTTTTCATCAGATACTTCTCACGGGCAATCCGTTCGATGGCACCGGAGTCGACGGCAAGCTCATTGAGCCGTTCGGTATTCTCCTCGTATTCCTTGCGGTACTTTTCTATTTCATCGCGCAGACGGCTTTCTTCCCGGGCGTAACCCAAACGGCGTACAACACTGTTCTCATCCAGGAACCCGATAATTACAGCAAACAACGCAAGCGTAATCAGATATTTATGCTTGCGGACAAAAGACCAAAGAGAAGCAAGTTTATCCATCTCGTTATCTACTATTTAGCAATTTATCATTCATGATGGAGCTTGTCCATCATATAACTTCACGTCACAAAGATAAGAGGAATAACCGAAAGATTTCTTTTTTTTGTGTACATTTGCACAAAAAGCAAAGAATATCCCAAATATGGAAAACTATATCGTATCTGCACGGAAATATCGTCCCTCGACCTTTGAGTCCGTAGTAGGCCAACGTGCACTGACCACTACCTTGAAGAATGCCATTGCCACCGGAAAACTGGCGCATGCCTATCTTTTTTGCGGTCCAAGAGGCGTGGGAAAAACAACTTGTGCCCGTATCTTTGCTAAAACAATCAACTGCATGAGCCCCACAGCAGACGGCGAGGCATGCAACCAATGTGAATCCTGCACTGCCTTCAATGAGCAGCGCTCCTACAATATCCATGAGCTGGATGCCGCCTCAAACAACTCTGTGGATGACATCCGCCAATTGGTGGAGCAGGTACGCATACCACCTCAGATAGGTAAATACAAAGTATATATCATTGACGAGGTACATATGCTGTCCGCCTCGGCTTTCAATGCTTTCCTGAAAACACTGGAAGAGCCTCCACGCCATGCCATATTCATCCTTGCCACTACCGAGAAGCACAAGATATTGCCCACCATCCTTTCACGCTGCCAAATATATGATTTCAGCCGGATTGGTGTGGAAGATACCGTAGCACACCTCGCATATGTCGCCTCCAAAGAAGGTATCACTGCTGAACCGGAAGCGTTGAATGTCATTGCCCTCAAAGCAGACGGCGGTATGCGCGACGCACTATCCATCTTCGACCAGGTGGTAAGCTTCACCGGAGGACACATCACCTATAAGAGCGTGATTGAAAACCTCAATGTGCTGGACTATGAATACTACTTCAAACTAACCGGATTCTTTCTTGAGAACAAAATCAGTGACGCGTTGCTATTACTGAATGATGTGCTCAACAAAGGCTTCGACGGCAGCCACTTCATCACCGGACTTTCATCCCACCTGCGCGACTTGCTTGTCAGCAAAGACCCGGCGACACTGCCGTTGCTTGAAGTGGGCGCAAGCATCCGCGAACGTTACCAAGCACAAGCACAGCAATGCCCCCTCCCTTTTCTTTACCGTGCCATGAAGCTCTGCAACGATTGTGACCTGAACTACCGTGCCAGTAAAAACAAACGGCTACTGGTAGAGCTCACTCTGATACAAGTGGCACAACTGACCGCCGAGGAGGACGACGGTGCCAATGGGCGCAGCCCTAAACAAGCTATAAAACCCATATTCACGCAGCCTGCCGCCGCTCAGCAGCCACAGGCCACTGCTGCCATGCCCCAACAAACCGTACAGCCGGCAGTACAGACAAACAGCACTCCCCAACCTGCTGCCACGCAGCATAGTAATGCAACAACTCCACATGCTACACCTACTGCCGTATTAATGGCGCAAGGGAGAGAAGAGAAAAAAATTCCGGTCATGAAAATGTCCGGATTAGGGGTATCCATCAAACGCCCCCATATAGAAGAGGAACAAAGAACCCCTTCATCTAACCCTACTGCCGCCCACCAAGCAGCACAACCGGAAGAAGACTACATCTTCAATGAAAGGGATTTGAACTATTACTGGCAGGAGTATGCCGGACGTATGCCCAAGGAGCAAGTAGCCATTGCCAAGCGCATGCAGAACATGCGCATCACTTTAATAAATGACACAACTTTTGAGGCTGTGGTAGATAATGAAATCGTTGCCAAGGAATTTACCGGCATGATACCCACTCTGCAAAATTACCTACGTACCCGGCTAAAGAACCGCAAAGTCACCATGACTGTCCGGATTAGTGCTCCTACCGAAAAGGTACGTGCCTATGGACGCGTTGAAAAATTCCAAATGATGGCACAAAAGAACAGTGCACTGTTACAACTAAAAGAAGAGTTTGGTTTGGAACTCTATTAATCCCTTCCAATCGCCTGCATAAAGTTGCTAACAAATTGACTATAAAGGAGAAAAAAAGCATCTATTTAATTTTTTATTTATTCATTTATATTTATTTTTGCCAATAATAAACAAAAGAGGCAAACAAACATTTGAGAACAAAAATGATTATATGGATGCTATTGGGGCAGATACTGTATACTTCTGTCTTATCAGCACATACAATAGCCAATCAAGAAAAGCAGAGTATTCTGCAATCATTGGTCAAAAGACAAGTTCTCTATGATGACTCCATATCCATAGACAGTGTCATTGCGTGGAGCGAGCAACTTCTTCCCACCCAACAATCAAATGAAGATAGAACAACGTATTTTCTATTACAACTTCAATTGGCCAATGCCTATACATTGCGCGGCGATATCAGCTTAGCGACGAACCGGGCACAACTTATGTACGAAGAAGCTAAAGCAACAGACTACCAATTTGGTATGGTAGTGGCCAACCAAGCCATCGGAGACGCCTATAATACAATAGCCAACATGGGGGATAAAGCCCTGGAATCATACCAGGATGCTTTGACTGAACTATCCAACATTTCAGACCAGCATCCATATAGGGCACAGCTTCTTTTAAAAATGTCCAACGTTCTGCAACGGAAAGGACGTCTGGAAGAAGCGGAAAAAATCCTGGAAGAGCTGGAGAAAATATTATATCAGGAGCCTGACTACCCGACAGACTTCTTTTTCTGCATCGAAAAGACGAATTTTGCCATTTCCCATGGACACCTCTCACAAGACTATCTTGATGAAGCAAACATCTGGCTCCACAAAATGGACTCCATTTACCAACTGCACCCAGAGAAGTTCTATCGGTTTCACTTGGATTATACCACTGCCGCCTACTATAGAGCCATGGGAAATTGGGACAAACAATACTGGAAACAAGCTCTGGACATCTACTCCAAATTGCAAGCAGAATACTCCGGTAATAAGCGCTCCACGTATTACCGCTGGACTTCGCTGGAAAAAATCTATCTCTGTAAAATACAAGGCATGGCCATGGAAGCCTGCCGAATCTACCAGGAATTGTATCCTCCTATAGATACACTCGCTTCACAAAGCTATATCCGGCAAATCAATACGATAAAGGCAAAATACCAGGTAGATAAGGCAGAGACGGCCAGCAATAACGAATACAATAAAATCATAACCAGCATATTGGTAGGAACGATGGCATTAGTAACGTTATTTGTTCTACTTGCCATCCTACTCAAAAGGCAACGGGAAAAGGTGAAACTCTCCACCCAAAAACTGGCAACATCACGGATAAATGCCGAAAATGCCATGCGTGCAAAAAGCGTGTTCCTCTCGAACATGAGCCACGAAATCCGTACCCCGCTCAATGCATTATCGGGCTTTTCATCCCTATTGACGGAAGAGGGACTGGACGATGAGACACGCCGTCAGTGCAATGAAGTTATCCAACAGAACTCAGAACTATTGCTGAAGCTTATTAACGACGTGATAGATCTATCGAGTCTTGAATTCGGCAAACTGCAATTCTGTATTGCACAACATGATGCCGTAAGCATCTGCAGAAACGTGATAGATACCGTGAACAAAGTGAAACAGACACAAGCTGAACTTACATTCACCACCGAGCTGGAAGAAATGCCCATCGAGACTGACGACTCACGCCTGCAGCAAGTCCTGATTAACCTACTGATAAATGCTACCAAATTTACCCCACAAGGCAGCATTGTCCTAAAGCTGGAAAAAGAAACGGACGACACCGTACTATTCACCGTAACAGATACCGGTTGCGGCATTCCCAAAGACAAGCAAGCCAACATTTTCCAACGTTTTGAAAAGCTGAATGAGAATGCTCAAGGCAGTGGGTTGGGGCTCTCCATATGCCAACTTATCATAGAGCATATCGGCGGACAAATATGGATTGATTCAGAGTATGCCGAAGGCTCACGCTTCTGCTTCACCCACCCCATAAGCCAGACAGGCAGAAAGGAGAATAAGAAATGAAACAGATATTTACATTGCTCATTGCCTTATGCTGGCTGTTACCGTCCGCACACGCAGATGTGCGACGGACAGAAGCCAAGGATAGCCTGCTACGTATATATCTTGCCTCCCCAGCCGATACCACCAGATTGGAAACCCTATATCAGATAGCACTGCTTGACCAACTGTCACCGACATTCATCTATTACGAGAACAAATTACTGGAAGAGGCCATCGCCCAGAAAAATATACTTTACCAGAGTGCGGCCATATATGCGCACATTATTTATTACTACAACCTACTGGACCAAAAACATGCAGAACAATGGCTGAAGAGGCTCGAACAGTTGTCTGAAGAGCACAACTACTACCGTCATTACTTCAGAGGCAAAAAGATGATGATAGAATTCTATGTCATCAGCCAGAAGATTGAATTAGCCCTCAAACAAGCACAAGACATGTACGACAAGGCTCAAAGTCTTGGCAACCATGACGGTATGCGCGAAGCATGCCTATGCCTGATGACTGGATATTTCAATACCTTACGTTACAAAGAAGGAATCACCTACCTAAACAAGGCTTTTGAACTGACAAGTCCGGATTCCTCCCTTGCCACTCAGATTGATTTATTGACAAAAGCGGTACTGGCTTACTCATATCTGCATGACAATGACAACATGTTCCGGTATCTGGAGGAACTCAACAATGCAAAAAACAGATTGCAGGAAGAAGGCACCACCGTACTGACAAACGGCTATACCAATTTGTATCTGCTCATAGATTTACAATACGCCCTTTACTATACCCGCCTTCAACGTCCTGCGGAAGCATGGGAATATTTGCAGAAAGCAGAGCGGCATCTCAGTACATCTTCATTTCTTCCTTATCGGTTGATACGTTTGGCAGCATATGCCGAATATTACCAACTGACAAAAGAATACGACAAAGCTTTGGTTTATTTAGAAGACGCCATTGAACTTGTAACCCCTATTTCACTGGATGATGCCATGATTTATGGACTTCAGAAAGCGGATATATTAGTAAAGATGGGGTTTCCGGACGACGCACTTCCTGTCTATAAACAAATAACCAAGGCAAAAGATTCGTTATATACAGTATTCTCCACCTCACAGATAGAACAGATACAAAGCCTATATAATATGGACCAACTGCTTTTCCAAAAAGAACAGCGGCAAGCCACTTTTCACCGTATCTGTCTCGTTACCTCCATCATCATCATTATAGCCTTGTTACTTTTCAACCTACATATGTATAGAAGCAGGAAGCGGCTGCAACAAGATGAGAAGGAAATGCGTAAATTGGCAATTATTGCCGAAGAAGCCAACGAAGTAAAAAGCCGTTTCCTTGCCAATATGAGTTATAATATCCGTATTCCACTGAACAATGTAGTCGGTTTCTCCCAACTGCTTTCCACCGACAACGAACTGGATGAAGAAGAGCGAAAAGAGTATTCCGGTATTATCCAGACCAATTCGGGTGAGCTTATCCAACTGGTAAACGACGTATTGGACCTCTCACGCCTGGAAGCGAATATGATGAAATTTCAATTGCAGGATTGTAATGTAAAAGAATGGTGCAACGAACTAGGTTGTCTAATACAAATGCGTAGTGAAGGCCGTATCCTCCTGGAACTACAAGTGGAGGTGGGAGATGTGCGTATCCATACCGACGTCAACCGCCTTACACAAATAGTGACAAGTATGCTGCTTTATCCGAACGACTGCAAAGAAACGCGCAAAGTCAGCATGTTCTTGGTCAACCATCCGGACAAACACATCATCGCATGCCGGATAGAGAACAGTCCTATAGCCGATTCCAGGTTTGCCTCTCAAAAAGTATCAGTGCAACAGAAAATCAACCAGTTGTTCTTTGAACATTTCAAAGGTACCTATCAAACCGAGAATGTCGAAGAAGGAGAAATCGCAGTGATTACTTTTACCTATCCGACTCTTTCTTAAAAGTTGAAAATCGGCTTAAGCTCCAGCTAAAGCCAATAGTATCAGAGCAATTCGTTTACGAAATTCAAAAACGAACATTTTTCAGTCTCTGCGGTATGCTGTGTCGCTTTCTCGACTCCTTATTTAGACGACATACAAATTATACGTTTTTAATCAAGATTGATAGCAAGTAATAAAGAAAACCACTATTTTTGCCAAACGAATTAGTACTAATAATAATTTAAATCTAAAAGAAAATGGCTTACGTAATTAGTGACGATTGTATTGCTTGCGGAACTTGTATC
>OIDF01000892.1_pt1 | contig 16094 bp, 20 predicted proteins | sample 1581411 | NCBI WGS metagenome assembly OIDF01 (sample SAMEA3882515, study PRJEB24775) | human gut metagenome | biome: human-associated habitat; feature: intestine environment; material: feces | place: Netherlands | collected 2009/2010
TCCGGAATGGATGCGATGTCCACAATATCGCCCCCGTTTTCCAGATGGAGATAATCCGGCTGATACAGGTCGCAAAGGAATTTGCCGTCCGTATCGCTGATGGCGTATATCTTGCCGTCGAGTGCGGCCGTCATCTCCTCCTCGCTGCGGTAGACCAACAGGTATTTACAGCCGGTCTTCATCTCTTCCGCAATCCGCTTATGCAGTTCTTCAGGAGATAATTCACGCAGTCTTGACACGACCGCCCCGATACTTTCCACGGCATCGTAGCTGTCCAAGACATCATGGCAGGTCGTTTCAAACTCCTCTTTCGGACGACCCGCAAAATTGATGGTACGGACTTCCTGCCCGTGCCCGCCGAGCAGGTAAAAGGGCGTACCGTTCCATTGTTCCTTTCTGACAGAGAGCGGCCGGGAGCATTCCCGTGTCTGCCGGTTCACAACGGCATACAGTTCCAGACTTTCCCCGCATTCCATACGCAGGATATGCCGGGCGAACTCCGTAAATGTCATGATTTTGATTCCTTCCCCGTTCGCCGTGAAGAAATCCTGTCTTGTCTGTTTCATAAATCCGTTTTTTTAAGAGTAGGTAATCGTTTTGTATAAGGGGTGGAATACTCACCTCGTTTTGAAAAAAAAGACCGCCGCAGCCGTAGCCGCGACGGCCCGTCATCATTATGGCATGTGATGAACAGGTTCTATTTTCGTTATTCGGCCTCGTAGTACGGTACGCCGTGCCTTACCACTGCTTTTTCCATTTCTTCCCACCAGATTTCACTATGGCGGTCATTGTCAAAATCTATGGGCTTTCTTTTACCGAGCCGCAGCCGGTCCCGTGTCTCCATTTCCGTTTCGTACACAATCTGTTCCATTTCTTCGTCCGTAACATGGTAGGTATCGAACGGCTCCGGCAGAGATTCCAACTCCCTGCGTGACAGCTCGGATTGCCCGCAGGTGAAAACCTTGTCATAGAAAGCGTCATCTTTCGGCGGCAGTTCGGGTTCCTGTTCCGGCAGCACATCCAAATAATCCGACTCGTACAGGTAGTTTTCGTCGCGCCCCTTCGTCTGCCGGTTGTTCTTGAACTCTTCCAGATCACTTTCCGTCAGGCGGAATTCCTTCTTCTTACGCCGCAGGTACTCCATCATGTTTTCGAGGGAGGAGAACGGGGCTATGAGCTCCATGGAAGAACGGTTGTGACAGGCATCGCTCCGGTACAGCAGGTAGACCTGCGGGCGGTTCCGGGCCGCCTCCTTACGGTATTCGCCGAACTCATACAGGGCGTTGTCGAAACTTCCGAATGCCAGCCGGACTTTGTCTTCGACGGATATGGACTCCCGGCATTCCTCGAAACGGCGTTGCACGTATCCGATGAAATCCACGTCTTCCAGAGTCTCCATGACCGTGCTGTCATCAGTCGAGAGCGCGATGTCAGCTCCTGCGAAATTGTCGGCTGACAGCACGTGTTTCTCTTCATTGTATTCGTCTTCCGCCCTGCAGACGGCCAGACCGGGCGTTTCTGCCTCGATCTCCACGACCTTACGGAGCGTCTCTTCGATAGCTATCCGGTATTTTTTCATTGTATGATGTTTATTTGTTTCAGTTCACGTTTGTAGTTTCTCAATGACGGCTTGTGCCCTTTCTCCCTTACGATCTGGCGCATCTGTGCAAAGGTGTATGCCTTCTCCATGTCCAGGCCGTAGTCCGTGGCGAATGCCGTCATTCCGATATAGCAGAAGCCGAACTTCCGGTGCAGCATGTCGGCCGTATAAGGAGTCATGTCTTCCGCCAAGGTTACGGGGACAGCCATTCCCCGGATCTTGAACTTCAAGCCCTCGATAAGGGTCCCGCAGTTGTCGCTGTGGTAGGTCAGGTCCCTGCGGCGGGCGCAGTAACCGATGGTCTCACCCATGAAGGTGTTGCGGAAGATTTCCGTACGGTTCAGGTCCTTCAACTTCTCGACACCGTAATAGCAGACCGCCTGTACGGCTTTCAACGCTTTGTCCACACGGGGTTTGACAAAGCGGGGGTCGTTTTCCGCCACGATCTTTTCCAGCCACGTGCGGTGGAAGGTTCCGACAGGCACGTCGAACACCTTCTCCGGCGTGCAGTATTTTGAATCCGACCGCGTCATCATCAGATGTGCCGAGGACGGCTCGTATTGTTCTTTCAGGTAAAAGGCCAGACAGGTATTGCCGACTTTGCAGTAAGTATAGTCGTCACGGCTGTTTTTCAGCGACAGCATCGTGGTTTCCCCGCCGTAGAACTTCTCGGGCAGTCCGGTCTGTCGGCAGAACTCCGTGAGGAAATGTCCGGGGATGGCATGTGCATAACTGCGCTCCCGGTAGCACTCCTTCGCCATTTGCGGAGTGATGAACCGTTTGGCAAAGTCACAGATATGGTAATGACCGTAATCATACGCCGCCTGCGTGTTCGCGGAGCTCTGGAACTTTTTGGGCATCTGGCGGAACCAGCGGAAACTCGTCCCGTGCTCCATGCAGTAGTCGACAAATTCCCGCGTCCATACATTTTCAGGAAATTCGGGACAGTTGCCGTTTCTTCGGATGAATGCCTTGCACACTTCCACCGAGAGCAGGGATTGTTCAGTTTCCTCGTCGATATAGCAGTTCGTCTCCCGTTTGCTGTTATCGATGGCAATGACCAGTCTTTCCGGTGTCTTGAACCGCTTCGGCAACTCCCCGAACATGTAAGGGTGTTTCTCCATCAGCCGGTCCGCCAGCATGTCGTCCAGATATACCGACAACGGCTTGAAAAACTGGGGGTCTGTGATGAAGTTTTTTCCTTCGGTCGAACAGACAGCCGCATGGAGAATCTCATAGGAATAGAACCGGGCGGGAACAAGCGAGAGGTCATGTTCCGCCATCTTGCGGTAGTATGCCGCAGTCTTGAAACGGGACGGCACGACGGCATCGGTAACCGTGCTCAATATTTTCATCCCGTCGAGCATCCCGTAATAGAACTCTTGAGTCTTTACCTCAACGGGGACATATCCGAGGATAAGCCCCGTTTTCATGACGGCGTCTGTCCTGCTGTCCGTGTAATACGGGTCGTAAATATAGCTGCGCAAGGCCAGGTATGCCAGTTGCGCATCCCAAAGGCGTTCAGGTATGAAGGCGAGAATGTCGAAATCCCCGCGTCCGTTTCGGATGACCGCTTCTGCCATTTCTCGGGTAACCATTGCTTCGGGAACGGCCGTGATATTCTTCGGTTTTTTGCGCATGGCGTAGTCACAGACTGCTCCCGAACGGTACGCCTCCGGAATATTGCGCAGCTCGAAGCTGTGCCAGCTCTCCGTGCTGCCCGCGATGATTCGTTCTATACGTCCGGGTGTGAGGAAACGTCCCGGAATATGGCTCAGCACCTCTATTTCCTTGCTTTCGACGGCTGCTTCCACGATCTCTTCCGTGAACAGGTGTTCCGGCAGCCATTCTATGGCCGATACGATGTTATTGTGCCGCATACAGTTTCTTTTTAAGGTTGGACGAACGGACGATTCTCACAAGGCGGCACCCCCGGTAGACATAGAGTATCCTGGATTCCCGTTCGGCGAGTTCCTCAAGTCCCTGCCAGTGCTGCGGTGTATTTATCTTTTCGAGTCGGACATGGTTGTTCACATATACCGTGATCGGTTTCATGCTGTCATGGGAGGGCGTATCTTCGACGAAGAGCGGCTGTTCACAGTATTCTCCCTTGTCCATGACATGCCATCTGCCGTTATCGAACAGGAGGCACGTGTCCTCCATGCGGCCGAAAATGTCTGCGTTGTCCGCGATGCGTGATGCGGATTGCCGCGGTGTTTCCCGTCCGTCACGGATCTTTGAAAAACAGTGGACGGTATCGCCGGTTCCTGTCCATTTTCCATAGGGTGACGGTCCCAGTTTTTGTATGTCGCCCAGCGACAGCAGGGCATCTACCCGTCTGTCATTGGGATAGAACACCCGGAGTTTCCTCACAAGGTCTTTTGAAAGCGTCTCATGGAGCGCCTTGATGTGCCGGACACTGCCGTCCGGCAACAGTTTTCCGATTTGTATGCTCATAATAGTGCTATCTCTTGTTGTTGAAGTATAGCCGGGTCGTCCTTCTTTCGATTGACAGTCCGGCTTGAAAATTATGATTTACAGAAGTCTTCGGACTGGTATCCGGCCATGTCCGGTACGGAACCGCGTGTCATTCCGTCCTGTCGTCTTCCCGTCTTTTCATTTTCAGTTCCCTGCCGGTTGCCGTGCGGCAGAGCGGCAGTTTCCCGGAAGCGGTTTGCTTGCATCCCTCGACGAGCCGTCCTTCAGACACCATTTTCCCGTACATTTCCCTGATATAACGGTATGCCGGGGAGGTGTTCGAATAAACGGACTTCCCACGGAGTGTCTTGACACGCAGCTTTTCGACGAGTATTTCCAGCACCTGCTCCCGGCTCTTGTACAGGTTCCGGCGCTTGGTGCGGAAGGCGTCGAGAAAGACACCCCCGATAGTCATGTCATGAGTCTTGTGGTAATACGCGAGTTCTTCCTCCTCCGTCAGGTCGAGAATCTCGCCGTAAGTGTCAGTACGTAGGTACCGGAAGGTCGTTCCTTGTGCCAGAATCTTCTCGATAAGCTCCATGTGCTCTTTAAGAACAGGGCCCGATAACGATTGGGGATGACAGTACAGGCATGTCTTTCCGAGATACACCTCGGGACAACCGTCTTTGTATTTGTTTTCCTTGATGCTGAACCCTGTTTCCGTGAAAAGGCGCTTTACCTCGTCGAAGAAGCGTCCGGCTTTCTCTTCCGGCATGCGACCGCCGTCATAGCCGGACTCGACGCGGAAGTATGTGTCGATATATATCGGTGTGTCCATTTACAGTTCTGATTTTGATATGTTATATAAAGCATAGCCCGGAACCTCCCGCTCGGGTTCCGGGCATCGTTGAAAATATTCTCATAGACGTATGGAATCGAACACTTTGTCGATGTCCTCCTGCGCCAGCCCGATGTAGCGCCGGGTGGTTTCCAGGTTGGAATGGCGGAATATCTGGTTGAGCAGGATCAGGCCCTCGGCCGAGCGTCCCATCAGCTCGTAGACATAGCGCCCGAAAGTCTTGCGGAAGGTATGTGTGGAGAATGCCCTGATCGGCAGCCTGTACCTTACCTTGAATACCTTGAGCAGCCTGTTGATGTATTCCAGCGAGTAAGGTTTCCCGGTACGCGGGCTGAGAAAGATGTACTGTTCGGGGGCGGGTTGTCCGAGCATCTCGTACAGGAAACGGTTCTTCTCCTGCACGTCCCTGTTGAACTTGATCAGGCGGTTTTTCTTTGTTTTCTGCTCGATGCGGGTCATGGTGCTTTTTCCTAAGATGTCTTTCCAGCGCAGGGTCCTCACGTCGGAGGCCCTGCATGCCGTGCAGAACGACAGCCAGCAGTAGGTCTCCCACAGGTACTCGCCGTCCTTCTCAAGCCCGCGGACCAGCCTGTTATATTCCGCTATGGGCAGGTAGTCGGCTGTCGTCAGTTGTCCCTTGATTCTTGTCACGTGGCAGCCTTTTAAGATTCCGGCAACCCTTCCGAGAGCATCAGCTCGGCCAGCGCCCCGTTCTGGGGAATCATGGCCGGAATGTCCGTACGTCCGGGCTTGTAGATTTCGGTTGCCACGTTATAGATATCCCACGCCGTGAGCGTCTTCTTCTCTTCGGTGAGTTTGAGCAGGTCCTCGGTGAAGATGGAAATCTGGGACTGGTTCAGGGGATAGGTCTCCACCTTGGACGAAAGACGCTTGTCGGAACTGTCATGCGATACGCGCAATGCTGTCAGCAATCCGATGTAGGCGTACATCTCCACCGGGGTAATTACTTTCGCTTTCAGGCGGCGGATGCGTTCCCTGTCCTCGTTCATCTGTACCTCGAAGTTCGAGAGCCACTCGTCTACACGACCGAAAAGCTCTTCGGTGGTGACTTTGTCTTTCCCGTAGTTCGACACACTGCGTTCGGGGGAGAGGATGCACTGGTTGTGGCACACCCTGACGCACGGGCCGATGGCCGCCTGGATGCCGTCCTGATGGAAGGCGATGACAAGCGTCGTGGTCAGCTCGTCCGTTTCCCATTCCTTAATGCGGATGGTCGTATAAACGCGGCGCAGGATATGCGCCTCGACGGCCATCGCCCCGTACTTTTGTTCCACCTGGGGCAGGACGACCACGCCGGGCTGTGCCTTGTTCTTGTTCTGGGCGGCGAAGATTTCCTCCACCTCGTAATTCAGGTTGTGTTTCTGGCAGATGTCCGCCATGCGCTCTATCACCTCGTAATGGTAGATTCCCTTGAGCGGGTTGCCATAGATGTCATTTTCCTTGTGTGTGCGCCGGAGCGTGTCGAGCGTCATCACCTCGACGTTGTTGTTCTGGAAATCGAACTGCACGGGGGCGGCCGTTGTTGCTAATGCTGTTGCCATAATGATTGATATTAAAAAAGTTATACAATAAGAAAGGCGGTGAACCGTTGTCCATCGCCTTTCCGGAATTCATTTTGCGGTTTCAGGCAGGTAACGCCTGCATATCAGGTCCGTGATACTCGGGTAATACACGTTGCCATAAGTTCCGTATGGTCCGAAACGGGCAAGGAAGCGGAAGTAAAAATCTACCGGACGCCGGTAGCTCGTCTGTATTTTGGTTTTCAGCAGGCGGTAGGCGTACTCGTCAGAATTTTCCACCTTGACCTTGCGTCCGTTGAAATAATAGTTTCCCTCCTTATCTGAAGAAAACGATACCTCTTCCTTTGCCGGACGCTCGCCGGCAACGACCCTGAAGAAGTCCTCCAGGGAGCGGCAATCCTGGTATTCTACCGGAATCGTGTCGCCCTCTCGCAGTTTCACGTCCAGTTTGTCAAGCAGTGTCTTGATGGCGGGCGTGTAGATATTTTCGGATTGGAAGCATCTTGTATCCCGCCAGTATTTCTCGAAAAGAGAGCCGGTTTCAAGGAGTAGGAACAGGGTTTCACGCGCTGTCTGCGGTTTATCGGCCAGATATGGAATATACTCGGTCACCAGTATGGAAAGTGAAAGATACTCCTCCGGTTGCAGTTCGCTCTTCTGGTGCAGGTTACAGTGCCTCTCGAGCAGGGAGTCGATGTCGGCTTCCCGCAAGCTTTCGTCCGTCCATACCAGGCAACCTTCTTTCTTGCAGGCGGGACATTTATCCGCTCCATACGGCAGGAGCATCACCTTGCCGCAATCGGAACAGGTGACCAGGTCGCCTCGTTCCGTATAAACATCTACCGTTTCCATTCTCAATCCTCCGCGTAAGGCCATTCAAGGCAGCAGTCATTGCATACGGCCACGCCCTCGTCACTCAGAATGTCAATATCTGTGCCCCCACATTCGGGGCATACCGGTACCTTTTTCTTGTCCATTCGTCGCTCTGCCGCTTCTTCCGTCAGAAGCAGCGGCACCCAGTATGCCGATGTGCCGAAATCCCGTATCCCGTTTTCATCCTGTATGGGTTCACAACCTTTCGTTCCCATGTATTTCTGGGAGTCCGGCCAACACACGGCACGGTAACACTTGTCCCGTTCGGGAGATTTGCCGGTATGGCGTATATAGTCTTCCTCGGGCACGTAAAGCGCCCCGTTCTCCCCGCTTCCCCATGCCGGATAACCGGTTCCTTCTTCCTCGAAAGGAGCACTTTCCTCGGGAAATTCCACGAGTGCATATAACTTGTCATCCCATGCCAGGGAACACTCGCCGCAGTGGAACCGACTTTCGTGAATTGCATTTCGGACAGATAATGTCTTTTGTTTTTACTTTCGGGAAACTCAGGATTTCTCCGGCAATGATTTCCATGCTGGGCCAGAACAACTGTTCGCAGTAATCGTCGGCCATCTTTTCCGCCAGATTCTGCATGTCGTCATCGCTGATCTTTTCCACATCGAAACCTTGTCCTTCCAGGTCATCGCGGTGGACGGACGTGATAGGGAAATACCCGGCGTTCAGCTCCCGGATAAATTGTCTTTCCTCTTCTGTCGGTTCGGGTAAGTTGTTGAAATATTCCCTGAGCCGTTGATAAAGTTCTCTTACCATAATTATATTCCTGTTTTTAATCTAATATCCACCAGTCGAGGACCAGTAGTTCCGGTCCATGATTTTTTCAAGTTCGAGGTCGGAACGTTCTTTCCAGAGGTCGAAGTCATCAAGCAGCTCCGTTCCGTCCTCCAGAGAAAGCACAGTATCCTCATTGTCAAACAGATAGTCTTGTATGTCATATCCGGACGGATAACGGTTTTCCCGGATGATTTCTTCTGCAATTTCCTTGTCCATTCGGTTGCCATTTTTTCAGTTCGCCGGTATTGTAACCGGATTCATTTGTTTTGTCTTTTCCTTGTAAAACCTGTCGATGGCAAGGAAGTAGTCCTCCGCATCCCAATCAGTGCCCGCATGCTCAGTCTCGAATTCTTCCGCCCACTGGACGATCTCGGCATTGACGGCACGGGAGTCCCTGTCCTCCCACAGGTTGTCCGCCCCGGCATTGTAGGCAAGGTCCACGACAGCCTCCTGCAACTTGTTGTAGCCGTTACACTCTCTACCGTTGGAACGCAGCCATAAGTCCACGTCGACGGCATCCTCTTCCGTCGTCCCATTGTGCAGGCACAGGCACTGCCCGTTGCCGTTATGGCATACGAGGACCGGCCGTTTGGTGTCGGGGCATATCCGTACCAGCAGCTCATTGGCGGCAAGTGTTTCCGTATCATGCCCATTGAGCATTGCAGGAAGCGCCTGGCTGACCAGACTCAGGATTTCCTGTTCCTCCTTTGTCCCGGACGGCTTGGAAGCCAACAGGTTCTGTATGCGTTTAAGAAGATTGTAAATCATAATCAGCAGTCATTATGTTCTTTCCAGATTTTACGTTTCTCGTCATAGCCCTTGTTTTCCCACCATTCATTGCAGGTTTCGGCAAACCCCTGATGGTTGTCTCCGGCCGGACACTTGTCCTGACGGCAACCCGTGATCTGTTCCATTTGATTTGCGTCCAACGAGTTCCACCATTCCTCCATGCGTTCTTTGAACTCTTTTAAAGTACAGAATGGCTGATGGTCCTCGCATTCGTCGCACCAGTTATCATAGCGGTCTATACCCGTGGTACCGATGAATGTACGGGCATTCGGATCCACCCATGCCTGGGTCTGTATATTGTCTGAACCGCACCCCTCGCATACGACAATCTCGTCGTCATTGACATCAGCGGAGATGAACCCGTGTTCTTCCAGCCAGTGGGCAATCTCAAGCAATCCCTCGGTCTGTACCTGTCCGATGGGCTCATCGAAATCCTCGCCGGCTTCGCCGTTGAGCGTGCAGAGCAGTTTGCCGTTCCCGTCGATGAAAAGTTCATAAACGGTCGCACTTTCATAACCGCCGTATCCGTAAAAAGCGGAATTGTGGACCACCACTATCGGGGAGGTTTCATACTCCGCTGATTCCGCCTCCCGGTAATGTACGCCGCAGTTGCGGTAGAACGTGCCGATGATGTTGTTCTCCTTCTTCACGGCGTCGCGGATTTTCTCCATAAGTGATCTTCTGATGGAGATGATACTGAGGTGCGCATAATCCTTACGGAGACGTCTGTACACTTCCTGCTCGAAGTTGCCTCGAACAGAGTCGAAAGGGGATACGCCGGCGTTCTCCCGGATATATTTGTCCTCGTTAAAGTTGTAGCGCCGGCAGACAATATTCTTGACGCGGCGGAATTCCTCTCCGGCAAATTTGAGGATACTGTTCTCGCCTAGCGAAGTCGGAAAATAGCAGCGGGGCATGTGCACTGTCATTTCACGGTAAAGTGTGTCATCGTCTTCCGGAAAGGTTCTGTCTGTTTCCGGCTTTGTAGGTTTTTCCTGTTCCATGTTGCTTGTTTTTTATCTGTAGTTGAACAATTTCCGGTTTGCCGCCCGTTGCATGGCGGTCACCATATTCTTATGTCATAATCTTTAAAATAGTATTCCAACTCTTTTAATCCTTCCAAAGAGTGCAGCTCGTTCTTTCCGGTCACTTCGATGTCGACGGATACTGCATTTTCATCTTTGATGTTTACTTTGGCATTGTCAAATACGCATCTTACATATTCTGCAATGCATGAGGCAGGCAGGTCGTTTTTTACAATATTAAGTACCATATTATTTATTGTTCATTAAATGTTTGCTACGTCCATAAACCGGGCACCGCTTGCGGTATCTGCATTCGCCCCGGGCCGCGTCGGTATGCGCCCGGTGCCATTCATCCCAGCTCTTCACTCCATTGTCTGTAAGGAATATGATCAGTTGCATGCAGCAGAAACCGCGTTCCTCACGTTTCCGGTCATGAAGGTTGGCCAGCCCGTTATCTTTAGGTTTCATACAGGTTTGATGTTACGGCAGGTTTGCTCGAAACGCCTTCATGGCATATCATTAAAACCATGAGACATGCACATAGGCATCGCTTTGGTCACTGCCGTTGATTAGACAATCGAGTACTTCGATAAACTTTTCCCGGTCCATCCCGACCTTTGCCAGGCAGGAATAAAATTCTTCGGCATTCTGCCGGAAGGTTTCATCCTGTTCTGAGATATGTTTTCTTAGCTGCTGCAGACCCGAACGGGCTATTTCGAAGTCATCGGTATAGGCGTCTTCTGCGGAGTTATCAACTTCGAACATTGTCAGGATATCATAAAAGATATCCTGACCGTCGATTTGCCAAACTCTGGCTACATGTAGTTTTCTGGCCATTATCTTTTCATTTTTCGGATTTGTTGTCTTATGCAGTGCAGCATCAATTCGATACCACGGATGCTTTCCTCATTCTCTTTCAGTTTGTAATAGTAGGCGTTCGCTTCGTCGTAGTCTTCCCGTGCCTTGCGCAATCTGCATTCCTTGGCGTCACGGACCTGTTCATGGGACAGGTCGTAACCGATGAACTCGTCCATGAAACAGGAAACCGTACGCCCGTAATAGTGGTCCGTGCGGGTTTCCACCGCAGTACGGATGATGTCGTCGCACCGCCTTCCGAGTGTCCGGAGTACGTCGCTGATATGCCGGTCATGATACTCGTAACCGAAGAAACGGGTATACCACTCGTGTTCCTGCCGGTTTGTCTTCCCCGCGTAATACTCGTACCATTGGGCGTCGCACTTGGTGTGCCTCTGGGTAACCTTGAATATGGCATACTCTTCACCGATCCATGTAAAACGTGAGAGTATCTCACTCGCTTCTTCCTCATAGTAGCTATCCCGCCAATTCAATTCTTCGGTCTGGCTGAGCGGGAGGAATGACTGTTTGGTGATCCACTGCCCGAAACCTTTGTGCGTGACATGCGGAAGCACTTTCACGACCTTGCTCCATGCCTCGTTGCAGGCTTCATCCAGTGAAGGGAAACTTTCAGGAAAGCGTTCCCTGTCCGTTCCGTCTCGCAACACCTCGTTCCAATCTTTGTCGCAGACAATGAGGGTGAGGTCCTCCCTCACATGGCAGTCGCGTTCGCAATAGCCGTAGGGAGCATCGCAGAGCGTGTACCACTCCTTCGGTCCATAACCGTCGTCACGTCCCAGATAGCGTCTGGGCTTCCCCTTCTCTGTCTGCACCTCCCATACTTCCGTGCAGTTTCCACGGTCGATATGGTGCAGGCGTACCCTGATTTCCTTGTTATCTCGTTTTTCTTCCATGTCGTTCATTTTTAGTATGGCCTGTCTTTTTCTTTTCGAGAATCCGGTAGATTTCTTCAAGGTCATGCTCATTGTCTATCGGTTGCCCGTATTCCGTATCCACGATGACCACCCTGGCATTGGCCAGGTGACATCCTGCTATCGTCTTGTCATAGTCGCTCCATTCAGGATTGATTTCTGTTACCGTGTCAAATTCAAGTCCGTATGATGTCTTCATTGTATTTCCAGTTATTATGCGTATTTTTCTATTTTATGCTGCCGCTTTGTTCTGCCCGTCGATAATATGCCTGCATTCGGCTTCCAGTTCTTTCATACATTCCGTACCATAGAATCCCCAACAACTGTCCAGTTCATTGTCATCGTCACTTTCCGGCATGATGCGATACCCGAAAACTTCCCCGGTATAGTAGTTGTCAAGGGTACTGATTTCGTCTTGCAGGTATCCCTCGATCCGCTTCCTGCGTTTCGCGGTGATGTTCTTCCACCCGTATTCCCGGCGCACCTTGTCCAACGGTACCGCGATGATTCCGAAAAATCCGGAATCCCACGGGCAGCTGAACGGCGAGGTGGATATTGTAATGCCGCCATGGTCGTAGAGGTAGACCGGCAGGGCGATATATTCCTTCAGGAACGATTCCCGGAAATTTCCGATATGCCCTTCAAAAACCTTGTCGATATCGAAGTGGTCATCAAACTCCTTCTCCGGGCGGTAGCGACGATGTGCCGTATAAAGCGTACCGAGATTGTCATACGCTTCACGCGGGCTTCGGGCGTCATCATCATAATAGATGTTGATGCGATACCCGTTATATTTGATTTGATTATATAGATTCATTTGCCTGGGTATTATGTTTTGTTACAAAGTCTTACAAATTGTTCCGTAATCTCGTCCCGCTCGAACTCGTCGCAGTTCAGGTCGAAGAATATACCCGAAGCCGCGAGCATGTCACGGGCTTCTCCGTAGGTAAGGTCGTTCCTGTGCCTGTATCTGTCCACCATATCCCGATGTTCGGCTTCCGCCCGGTCGTGCAGCCTCATTTTATACTGCCTGTACCATGCGGGGAACTGTTCCTTGGAAACCATATGTTCCAGCTGCAAGTCCCGGTATCTTCCCGGTGCCAGCAGGATGTGGCTGTCAATGTAGGACTTCGCCTCGGCTATGATTCCCTCCCTGGTGAAGGGACGGTGGGAGCGTGCCGTGAAATGCACCCATCCACCATGCAACGGGTGTTCGATTTCAATCTGCACACCCTGCCTCCTGACATGTACCACGATATAGGCGGTCTGGCCGGGGAACATATCGTCCTTGAGGCTCACTTCCCGGCAGGCCGGCGGGTCAACATGGATGTAGTGGTCCTGCCTTGCGCCCTCGAGGAACCTTTCAAGCTGCCGCATCGACTGGCAGTAGATGAATGTCCCCACGCGGCACTGGCCTCGGCGGATGTCGCCGTAATAGTACTTTCTTGCCCTTGCTCCGGTAATGCGGGACTCGTCCGATGCCTCGAAATAGCTCCGGTAGGTATCGTCCGTACGGCAGAAATCATATATTTCCTGAAAAGTCCTTGTTTTCATTTGTTACTCCTTTTTATGTATTGTCTTCTTCCGGCGGGGGAAATTCCCCCGTCCTGTAAAATATCTCTCCGAGACGGTCAGCCTGTTCCGCCAGACCTCTCTTCCGGACAGCCGACACGGCATCGCATGCGGCCTTTTCGTACATGCCCAGCAGTACCGCCTCGGGCAGGCGTTTCGTCCGCCACACCTCCTGTGCGGTGGCGAGCATCTCCACCTCGCAGCCCAGATGGGCGGCTGTGAGGATAATGACGGCATTGCCGATAAAGTTCGGTATGCGTTCTTCCTGTTGTTCTCCTTTCATTGTTCCGTGCCTTTAATCCGTTTCGAACTCGTCTTCATAGACCTCGATCTCCTTCCCGCTCTCGCAGATGCGTACCAGCCAGGTGTATTGGAGCCGTTCCAACAGCTCTATACGGCGATAGCCCTTGTAGGGCACTTTCAGCGTTGCAATGTCTCCCGGTTTCATGTCAGGCGGGTATTTCAAACTGGACATGGAAATGGAATTCGCTTATCAGGCTGCAGATCTGCGGTACTGATTTAGGATCCTCCCCGTAAGGGTAGAAGATGGTCCGGCAACGTGTCAGGCATCGGATACCCTGTTTTCGTAACCGGTACAGCAGGTAGGCCCTGCGTCGTAGTTGTTTCTTGCTCATCGTATAAAGGATTATGTCGTTTTGATTAGAATAGCGGTGTGGTCGTCAAACAGGGGCATCTCTTTACGTTTTCGATGTAATGCCTCCATTGAAAGATGCTCATCTTGTGTTAACAGGGATGAGCATCATTTCAATGGAGGGAGTACTAATTTATTCTGACCCGCCACACCGTGCCGCCTACCGGGCGGATGGAGATGACGGCCTATTTCTTACGCCATGCCGCCATCTTCTTTTTGATGTTGATATTGTTGTCCGCCAGCATTTTTTTCAGGACTGCCAGCAACCGCCAGCCTTCTCCGTTTTTATACTCTTCCGCCTTGGCTGACAGGAACGCCAGTGACTGGTACTTGTCCAGACGCCGACCCCGGTCATTGACAGCCGTGCAACCGTGGAAACGAATCAGGTTCTGCATGGTAAAGAACGCCCCGGCTCCCTTATAGGCATCCATCCATGCCTTGCTTTGAGGAGTGCCCCATGGCAGCCGGATACGACGGTCATTGAACTGTCTGACCGCGTTGTAAAGCTGTGTGGCGTCCAACGCGTGCCTGATGTGGGTTATCGCGATGGAAAGCGGGTAGTACAGTTTGGATTGCAGGTCCTCCACGAAAATATTACGGCCGTGTATACGCTTGTAGGGAACTCCCTTGCATTTTCTTGTTTCCAGGTTGCCCACGTGTTTTTTCAGCGCGTTGACATAGTCGCTCGCGATGGCCAAAACCACATCACGGTTGAACCAGCGGTTTCTCTCGGCAAAACCCGTGATGTCCTTGTGTTCCATCTTCATCTGGGCGTGCAGCTCGTTCAAGAGCATTTTCCACTGGTAATCATAGCCTTTCCGGTGAATCATCTCGGTCACCCCTGCCGGCTCTTTTTCACGGTAATGCGTGTATGACATCATATGGAACATTTGTGCCATGACCCACCGGCGGAAGAGTCGGTTGTTGGGAACGGTACCCTGTGCCATGATGCTGCCGAATATCGGGTCGTTGTCATCCAGGATGGTAAGTTTCCCGTCTTTGTTGGAGGCGATATACTCGCCGCCCTCGGCTCCCTGCATGGCGAACAGGCAGCTCACGTCCACACCGGCACCGCGGAGTGCCTCGATACGCTCCCGCGCCCCTTTGGGAAGTCCGGCGGGAGAATTATGGCCGGCCACCACCGGATAGACGGTGCCCAAATCCGAATTCTTGCCGATAACGGTGCCCGTGGCGGCAAATTCCTTGTCCGCGATGGCGAATTCCGTGCCGCATCCGGGGCACAGGACTTTTGTTTCTTGTTTCTTTCTGCTCATTGTGAATTTGTTAATAGTTGATTACTTCCGGGTTCCACCCATTTTCTGAGTATCACCAGGTCCTTGTCTTTTTCGCTTTGCCAGAACCATTTGCCCATCGTTTCGGGATTCCATGTGAACCCGCCTATAATCCGGCAGAGGATATAGAATTCCAGCTCGAATTGCGCGGTATCCCGGTGTTGCCCGTACAGCATGTCCCCGTCCTCGAGGTCACTTTCGGGCAATGCCATGAAATACCGGCGGGACTTGCTCTGGCTGCGCTCCGATGGTATCGAATGTTTATAGCGGCGGTACAGCTCCTCCACATCCGTGAAAAAATCCCCGCAGCCGTACTCCGGCAACCACGGAGCGCCATCATACCTGCCGTTCCGTATCATGTGTCTCCCGTTTACTTTTAAACTTCTGGACTGGAAATCAATCCGGAAATTTGCGCCGTTCTCTATGGCGGTGACGGTTTCTCGGTAAATATCTTCCATTTTCTCACCTGTTTACAATTAATGGCACTCAAACCCCTGGCGCGTATCTTTATAGTCCTGATAAATACAGTAGGACTTCGGTCCTGAACCAGGTAGTTGCCTGGCTCAGGACCAAGCTTGAATACTGTATCTTGAATTTGGGTCCCTCGTGCATATGCGGTCGCGCTACCTTCTGTTCAGGGGACTCATCCGGACGGCACATCCCTTTAAAAACCTGATACGGGCCGCGAGTACAGCTGGAACCTGTGTCATCTGTCGTGTTAGCAGGAGATGACACAGGCTCCAGCCGTGTGAATTGCGGCTCTGTTGAAATCCCGGCCTTGCCCCCTTTGCCCTGTGCTGTTCTTTTTGCGGTTCCCGGAATGCCGGCACGTTCCTTTACAGGTCCGATGTCTGCTGTGGCGGAAGCCGGAATGGCGCCGTCGTATAACGTTAG
>OIDF01000910.1_pt1 | contig 15657 bp, 14 predicted proteins | sample 1581411 | NCBI WGS metagenome assembly OIDF01 (sample SAMEA3882515, study PRJEB24775) | human gut metagenome | biome: human-associated habitat; feature: intestine environment; material: feces | place: Netherlands | collected 2009/2010
GCCCACCCGCCCAAGTTCTGCCCGGAGTGCGGCGACCCCTTTGACGACAGCGACCGGACCTGACCTGACAAATACAGAGCATTGAAAGGAGCATACCATGATGGGATTCTTTTCCAATTTATTCGCAAAACAGAACTGCGCCGTCTGCGGTAAGGAGTGCGGCACCCTGCACCGCTCCAAGCTCCGGGACGGACAGTTCCTCTGCGATGACTGCGGCAACAAGTGCTCCAAATATATCCGGCTCAGCGAGCTGACGCTGGACGAGGCCAAGGAGCACATGGAGTATATGGCCCGGATGAAGCGGGTGTTCGACGAGGTGTTCGACAAGACCGACTTCCGGGTCAACGCATACCCCTCCACCCCGACGCAAATGGGGCTGGTGTTCTGCGATGAGCTTGGAATGTTGTACATCGACGACCGCACCGGCGGCCGGGGCAAGATGCCGGAGCTGATCCGCTACGACCAGATCGCCAGCTATGAGGAGTATCTGGACGAGACCCCCGCCAAGGAGCCGGGCCAGGAACCCACCCTCAACGGCGGCGGCCTGAAGCTGAAGCTGGTGCAGCCCCGCAGCATCACCGAGGCCCAGACCCAGCGGGGCTTGCATCCCCACCCCTACCATCAAGCAGGAGCTGGTCATCTGCTTCAGCAAGCGGGACCGGCGGGAGATCGGCTATGCCCACATCGCACGGCAGCATCTGGATCACATCTTCGGAGTCCACGACAACGAGACGAGCCTGTTCGGCCGCCGGATGTCCAAGGCCGAGGAACGGGAGCTGAAGGGCCAGATGGGCATGATCGGTGCCATGGGTGCCGTGGCATCTGCCGCCATGAAGGGCGGGCAGCTCTCTGAGCAGGAAAAGGCCCGCTTTGTGGAGAACATCAATCTGGCAAACGACGCCCAGACCGGCGGCATGGCATTGTACAGCCGCCGTGCTGACGAAGCCTTTGCAAAAGTGCAGTGACCCCAAAAGGAGGAACGGATATGAGAAAGATTCAGCGCAGAGATTTCCTCAAGGCCATGGGCCTTGCCACCGCCGCCCTCGGGCTGACCGCCTGCGGCGGCTCCGGTGCCGCCAGCGCATCCAGCGTTTCCAGTGCACCGGCTTCCAGCAGCAGTGCCCCGTCCGCTTCGGCACAGCCGGAATCAGCAGTGGACAAAGCCGCCCCTGCAGGGGCCCCTGTGACCCAGTTCCAGACCGGGGAGCTGACCATCGGCGAATACACCTTCAAGGCGCAGTACATCCCCTTTGACGTCCGCCGGGAACTGGACGGAGCGCATCACTGCATCCATGCGGACAGCTACCGGGGCAATTACTTCTTCAGCTTCTACAACGAGGACGATGAAGAGCAGTCTGCTAAAATCTTCGAGTATGCCATCAAGGACGACCGGATGACCCCGGTGGCAGAGTACAACATTGACGGAAGCAACGCCCTCAGCATCGACCGCAATGGCATCCTGTACGCCATGGATCCCTTTGATGTCTACTGCTACGATCTGAACAGCAGCGACCCGGAAGAGCCCGGCGACGCACTGGACTACATGGGCGGCTGCTATTCCTCCAAGGATCGGGATCTGACCGTAATCTACTGGACCGACTCCGCACCGGTGCTGGTGCAGGACGGCGAGTACACCGAGCTGACGCTGGAAGGGGATAACGAGATCGGCCCCTTCTGCAGCATGCCCTCCCTGAACCTCAGCGGAGACGAGCTGCTGACGGTGGGCGAGCCGGACTCCAGCGGAGACTACTACTTTGCCGCCTTTGATCTGGACGGCAATGAGCTGGCCCGCAGCTCGCAGCCGGTGGGCAGCTTTGACGCCGTGATGATGAAGCGCCCCAACGGCTATCTGCTGGACACGGGCTATATGTGGGAGCTGTACGCGCCGGACGGCACTTTTTTGGAAAAGTCCCTTCCCGTGGGTGAGCGCGAGACCCTGTGCCAGCTGTGCGGCGACTTCTGCACATTTGATGTTTTCCTGCCGCTGGAAGAAAACGCTTTCTTGGCAGTGGGCCACCACGGCAAAGCCACCGAGCCGGACGAGCCGGTGGTGTTCCGCATCACTACGGATTTCTGAGCCGACCGCTTCGGCGGGGAAGACCAACGCAAAAACAGCGGGGCCGGGGAAAAGCCCTCGGCCCCCTTTGGAACAACAGGAGGAAACGCTATGGCAGGAATGCTGGAATATAAGTGCCCCTGCTGCGATGGCGCCATTCAGTTTGACAGCGCCACCCAGAAGATGAAATGCCCTTACTGTGACACCGAGTTCGACGTGGATACCCTCAAGGGCTACGACGAGGAGCTGAAGGACGAAAAGCCCAGCGAGATGGAGTGGACCACCCCCGGCGGCAGCTGGGCAGAAGGGGAGACCGCCGGTCTGCATACTTACAGCTGCAAGAGCTGCGGCGGCGAGATCGTGGGCGACGACACCATGGGTGCGTCCGCCTGCCCGTTCTGCGGCAACCCCATCGTTCTCACCGGACAGTTTGCCGGGGCCCTGCGGCCCGACCTCATCATCCCCTTCAAGTTGGACAAAAAGGCCGCTAAGGCCAAATTGCAGGAACACCTCAAGGGCAAGACCCTGCTGCCCCGGGTGTTCCGCAGCCAGAACCACATCGACGAGATCAAGGGCGTGTATGTGCCCTTCTGGCTGTACGACAGCGATGCCGACGCCCAGCTGCGCTTTACCGCCACCCGCACCCGCTGCTGGTCGGATGACGACTACGATTATACCGAGACCAACTACTACTCCGTCCGGCGGGACGGCACACTGGGTTTTGATGCCGTGCCGGTGGACGGCTCGTCCAAGATCGAGGACGACCTGATGGAGTCCATCGAGCCCTTTGCCATGCAGGACGCCATCCCCTTCCAGACCGCCTATCTGGCCGGCTATGTGGCGGACAAATACGATGTGAGCGCCGAGGACAGCATCGAGCGGGCCAACAAGCGCATCCGCCGCTCCACTGAGGAGACGTTCCAGCAGACCGTTACCGGCTACGATTCGGTCAAGGTGGATAACAGCAGCATCCAGCTGCACGGCGGCAAGGCAAAGTACGCTCTGTTCCCGGTCTGGCTGCTGAGCACCAGCTGGCGGGGTGAAAACTATCTGTTTGCCATGAATGGTCAGACCGGCAAATTCGTGGGTGACCTGCCCGTGGACAAGGGCGCTGCCCGCAAGTGGATGCTGGGCCTTACGGCTGCCCTTTCCGCCGCGTCCTACGGCGTGATGTGGCTGCTGTGGCTGGCACGGATCCTGTAAAGGAGGGACGAACGATGAAAAAGACTTCCAACCGACTGCACTCCCTCTTTGCGGCGCTGGCAGCACTGATTCTTGCGGCGGCGCTGGCTGTTCCGGCCTTTGCGGTAGAGGGCGGCTTTGCCGACCTGTACTACCGCATGTTCGACGACGCTGAGGTGCTGACCGAGGACGAGGACAACGAGCTGGAGGACGCGCTGGAAGAGCTGAGCCTGCGCCAGAGCTTCGATGTGACCATTGCCACCATCGAGTCGATGGAAAGCGTTGGTGCCGACAGCATGGAGCAGTTTGCCGATGATCTGTATGACTACTGCCAGTACGGCTACGGCCCCGATATGGACGGCGTGCTGCTGCTGGTGAGCGTGGGCGACCGCAAATGGCACATCTCCACCTGCGGCTACGGCATCACCGCCTTTACGGATGCCGGCATCCAGTACCTTGGCGAGCAGATGACCCCCTTCATGGCCGATGGAGACTACGCCGGTGCCTTCCGCACCTTTGTCCAATGGTCGGATACCTACATCGACGCTGCCCGGGCGGGCCACCCCTATGACGTGAATAACCTGCCCCGGGAGCCGCTGTCTCTCATGTACCTGTTCCTTGCGCTGGGCATCGGCCTTGTGCTGGCATGGGTCGTCGTCCATGTGATGAAAAGCCAGCTGCGCAGCGTGGCGTTCCAGGAGAATGCCGCCAGCTATGTGCGGGAGGGCAGCATGAATCTGACCAACAGCCGGGAGCTGTTCCTGTACCGGGACGTGCATCGCACCGAGCATGTGGAGGCGAAGGACTCCGACAGCTCCGGCGGCAGTTCCACCCACACCTCCTCCAGCGGCACCACCCACGGCGGTGGAGGCGGCTCGTTCTGAAAGGAGCATGTTTATGAACCCTTATCTCTCGGAAAAAGCCCGGGGTGAGATCCCCCGTGTCCTCAAATGGCTGCGGAACGTGGGGCTTGCCTTCTGCGTGTTCTGCTCTGTTGGCGGGCTGTATACCCTCTGTCTGGACCTGCAGGCTAAGGACACCTCCCACGTTGTCGGGTATGTGTTCTGGATCGTGGTGGGCGCAGTGCCCCTTGTTCTGTTCGCACGCAACGAAAAACGCCGCTACCATGCAAGAACCATCGCCCGCAGGGTGGAGAGCTACTCCGGGCCGGAGGTGCCTCTGCGGTGGCTGTGCAACAGCGTTGGCATGGACACTAAAGACCTTGCATGGTATTTTGAAAACGGCTATTTTGCAAACCTCAGTCTGGATCTGAACCAGAAGATCGTCCGCAGGCGGACCGTGCCCCGCCATGACCCGAACCGGAGCTGAACCCTCACAGCTGAAACAGAAAGGAGTATTTTCATGGGACTTTTTGATAAGATGAAGCAGGCCGCCGCAAATGTTTCCGGCAACCAGACCGTCACCTTTACCTTTCAGGCTCTGCCGGAAAGCCTTGCCCAGATGCAGGCACTGCCGGAGGCCAGTCTGGACACCCCCTTTAAGACCGCGGCCCTCACCGTCTGCGCGCTGTGCGCCTACGGTGCCGATAAAAACATCGGGCTGGAGATGCTCAACTGGCTGCGTGGCCCCCGCCCGCTGAACGGGCAGGAGATTTCCTTCCTGAACGACCGCTTCCGGGACGGCAAGAGCTATATCCCGTTCTCCTACTTTGTGGGTGCGTCGCCGGAAAACGGCTATACCCCCCGCCAGCCCTTCACCCTGCTGGTGGGCAGCAACCACACCTCCAACGTGGAGGAAGGCTATTGCAAGCTGTTCATCCCCTGCGGCGGCGCCGACAGCCCCCGCCCCATCAAGCTGCGCCGCAAGGGCGACGGGCAGTGGTTCTTGTGGGAGCAGTACCTGATGACCGGCATCCGCATCCCGGCGTCTGCCGACCTGTGGGCATAAAACAAAGGGGCTGACATGAAAGCCATGAAAACTTTTGCAGCACTGCTTGCACTGGCTTTCAGTCTGGCAGGGTGCGGTGCGGTGGACGGAAGCCCCGTCCGCCCCGCCCCCGGCAGCGCCGGGCAGGGCAGCAGCACAGCGGCTTCCGGTGCCGATTCCGCTGAGCCGGAGCAGCTTGCCGCGCTGCGGCAGCTGGCCGGGGAAAACGGAGACCTTGCCGGGGTGCTCTATCTGGGCAGCGTCCCGGAGCGCACCACCGATGTGCATGCCGTGCTGGACAGCTTACCGGAACAGCCGTGGCAGTTTGTTGCGGACATCCCGGCAGACCGCTGGGTCGCAGCGCCGGGCGGCGGGCGGGAGCTGTACTGCATCTTTGCCGTGCGCAGGGAGGATACGCTTTTTGTCTATGAAAAGCAGGATCCTCAGTACCCGAACGAGACGGGCAAGGAACTTTACGGCAGGCAGGGTGGCCAGCCCATTCTGCTGCTGTGCAACGGCAGCAGGGAGGACACCGACACCATGGTAACGGTCTATTGCAGCACCGGACGCCCGCTGGACTGGAACCCGCAGCTTTCCGCCGAGACCAGCCGCCCTGTGCCGGTGGAGGGCGTAGACGATTTTTCCCAACACCCGGCGCCTGGCGCTGCCCCCTGAGGTGCGCCCCGGCAGGGCATGAGAAAGGAGAACTTATGAAACGACTGAAACTTTTGGCAGCCCTGCTGGCGCTGACCATCGGCCTTGCAGGCTGCGGCGGGTCGTCCAAGGGCGGCAGCAGCCCGGCCAGTTCTACATCCAAAAATAAGCTGGACGGTGACGGCATGACCGCATCCAGCACCCAAGAGCAGGAATACGAAGAGCCGGAGGACGTGACCTACATGCGCCTTCTGGCAGGGGAGGACGAATACCGCGCCTGTGTGCTGTATCTGGGCGGCTCCTATGAGATCACCACCGATGTGCAGAAGGTGCTGGACAGCCAGACCGATCTGCGGGATCTGTGGGGCTTCGTCTACGACATCCCGCAGGATCACTGGGTCGTGGCACCGGATGGCGGGTGCGATTTGTACTGCATCTTCCCGCAGGACCCGCAGGCCACCCTGTTCGTCTACGAGACGAGCCTGACAGACGATGCCGAAAACCCGCTCCAGCGCGGCAAACAGCTTTATTACAGCGAGGACGGCCAGCCCATCCTGCTGCTGTGCAACATCAGCGATATCGCCCCCAACACCGAGGTGGAACTGTACCCCAGCACCGGCGAAGAGCTGGTATTCAGCCCCTTCCTTTCCGGCGAGAACGGCCATGTGGTGGAAGCCGAGGGCGTGTGCGATTTTACCATCTACCCGGAAGGGGACGACTGGGAGACCGACACCAGCCCATGGTCGCTGGAGGGTAACTGGCTGGAGACCGGCCGCGACACCGACGAGGGCTATTTTGACACCGACCCCGCAGACGCCGACCGGATGTGCTTTTTGCCCACCGACGCCGACACCGAGGGCAGCCAGCTGCCCCTGACCGCCAGCTACATCACCCCCTACCCGGAGCTGAACGTGGAGGAAGCCGACCTGTTCTATCAGGAGGGCACCCCGGAGGTACCCTTCCGCTCCAATCAGGAGTGGTACGCTACCTTTACCGGGGAGGACGGCTCCCGCTACGCTGTCACGCTGGAGGACGAGGACACCCTTGCCCTGAAGTTCTATCTGGATGGTCAGGAGAGCTACCTGAGCCTTGTCAACACGGTCTACTTTGCACGGCAGGAGGCCATGGGCTGACCAGCGCGTACACCAACACCGGGAGGAATGCACCATGAAACACACCAAAACGATCACCATCCTCCACTCCAATGATTTGCATGGAGATTTTCTGGCAGAGCAGGTGGACGAAAAACTGGTGGGCGGCGTTTCCATGCTGTCCGGCTACATTGAAAAGGTGCGGGCAGAACAGCCCAACACCATCTACGTCATTGCAGGTGATATGTTCCGGGGCTCGGTCATTGATTCCGAATACAAGGGGCTTTCCACCATCGAGATCATGAACGCCCTTGCCCCGGACGTGGTCACCATCGGCAACCACGAGGTGGACTACGGCATCGCGCATCTGCTGTTCATCGAAAAATGCGCGCGCTTTCCCATCATCAACGCAAACCTCTACATCAAAAACACCCCCACACGGCTGTTCACCCCCTACAAGATCCTGCGGATGGACGGCATGAACATCCTGTTCATCGGCATCATCACGCAGGACGTCATCAATCAGACCAAATCCGAATCTCTGGTAGGCTCCTTTGTGGACACCGCCGCAGCTGCCGCCGAGGTGGGCAAGATCTGCAACGCCCACAACAGCATCGATATTGATTTTACCGTGCTGCTGACCCATATCGGCTTTGAGGAGGACCGCCATCTGGCGCGCCAGCTGGACCCGGCGTGGGGAGTGGATCTGATCATCGGCGGGCACAGCCACACCCTGCCGGAGCACGCGGTGGAGGAAAACGGCGTGGTCATTGCGCAGGCGGGCACCGGCACCGACCAGATCGGGCGCTTTGACATCATCGTGGACACGGACAACAACTGCATCGATTCCTACACATGGCGCACCGTACCCATCTGCGCCGAGACCTGCCCCCGCAACCCCGCCATGGAGCAGGTGCTGCACCGCTTCACCAGTCAGGTGGACGAAAAGTACAGCCACATCGTAGGGCGCTTCCGCCGGGAGCTTACCCACCCCCAGCGCACGCAGGAGACCGAGCTTGGCAACCTGTTTGCCGATATCTTTACCCGCAGCCTTGGGGTGGATGTGATGCTGATCGGCTCCGGCAGCATCCGGGCCGAAAAGCTGGGCCCCATCGTTACCTACGGCGACCTTATCGAGGGCTTCCCCTACGATGACGGCGTATTCATGTTCAAGGTGACCGGCCAGCAGCTGCGCCAGATGCTCCATTACATGCTGCGGGAGGAAGCCTACACCGGCCATACGGAGTTCTACCAGCTGCCCTCCACCCTGCGCCTGCGGTACGACCGCCGCAAGGGCGATTTTGATTACTTTACCTACTGCGGCAGAGAGGTGGGCAAGGAGATCGGCGATGACGCCCTGTTCACCGTGGGCATGCAGAACTACCACTTTAAAAACATCGAAAGCTTTTTCAATATCTCCTACGACACCCTCTGCAAGATCCAGAAGCCCCGCAGCGTGGCAACCTCCTGTCAGGATATCCTGATGGAGTATTTCCGGGAGCACGAGATGCTGGACGCGGTGGTGGACGGCAGAATGACCATTCTGCCCTCTACCGCGCAGACCGGCTGAATCCCTTTACCGCACAGCAATAACAACACGAAAAACGAAAGGAGCACCCCATGAAACAGCGATTCTCAAAACGAACGCGTCTTGTCAGCGCCTTGTTGACGCTGGCAATGGTGTTTACCTTTTTGCCCTTCAGTGCCTTTGCGGCGAACACAGAAATTGATTTTAATTCGCCGGATTTTAAGCTTAATTTCCCGGATGAGGAATTTCGGCGCTTTCTCAAAGAATGCTGTGACAAAAACGGCGATGGCAAGCTCGATGTGGATATCAAGAATATGACGATTCCAACCAGTTATGCAATCAAAAGTCTTGAAGGAATTCGTTTCTTTGAAGATCTCGAAAAGCTGGATTGCCACGGTATCGGCTTGACAACACTTAATGTTGGCAAAAATTTCAAACTGAAGGAGCTGGATTGTTCCCAGAATCAACTGAAAAAGTCGGTTGATATTCTTTCGAGCGGACTGAAAAAACTGAATTGCTCCAATAATAAACTGACCTACATGAATCTGGGCATTCTCTATGGGCTGAATCTTGAAGAGGTGAATTGCTCCAATAATGAAATAACGAATATCGTAATGGATAGCGTGGGGGAACTGGTCAAATTTGATTGTTCTAACAACGATCTGATGGCGTTGGATGTCAGCCAATGCTTCAAGCTGGAAGAACTGAATTGCTCTGGAAATCAATTGATGGAGTTGGATGTCGGGCACCAGACGCAGCTGACACAGCTGGATTGTAGCAATAATAAATTGACAGAACTGAACGTGAAACAGAATGGCGGCTTGATATCTTTGATATGCAATGATAATCAGCTGACAACGCTGGACCTGAGCCAAAATCACAGTTTGAGGAAACTGAATTGTGCAAAAAATCGGTTGGCTTGTGTAGACGTTACTGGAATTAGCGTCACGATAACAGCTGATGGCAACAGGTGCCCCATTGCAGTCCGTACAGACGGAAAGTTTGACTTGACCACCCTGCCCGGCTTTAACGTGGGAAAGGCAACCAACTGGAACGGCGGCTCTGTTTCTGGCACGATTCTGACAGTGGAAGATGGCAAGGATGAGGTGAGCTACCAATACGATTGCGGCAATGGAGTAAAGCCCACATTCATCTTTGAAACCAGTCTGCCCATCAATGAGGATAATTTCCCTGACCCTAACTTTAGAAATTACATCAAAACCTACAAAGCAGGTGGCAGAGATGTCCTCACGGTGGAAGAACAAAGAAAAGTCGAAACAATCGAAGTTGAAGGAAAGAACATCAGCAGCTTAAGAGGCATTGAGGCGTTTCCCAACCTGACCGAATTGAAGTGCGGAAACAATTCTATCCAGAAATTAGACCTGAGACAGAATCCAAAGCTGAAAACGTTGAAATGCAATAAGAATCAACTGACCCAGCTGGACCTGAGCAAGAACCCGGATATCGACTATCTGAATTGTTCCGAGAACCAGTTGGAACAACTGGATGTATCGCATCTGAAAGATTTGGTGATGCTCAATTGCTCGCACAACGATCTGGAGCAACTGGATGTCAGAAATAGTAAATTTCTGGAAACACTTTACTGTTCCTGGAATCGGTTGACAGAGCTGGACGCAGATGTGGCCCATAAGTCCCGTCTGGTAAGTGTAGAATGCCAAAACAACCAGCTGACATCGCTGATTCTGGGCCAAAATAAACTGCTGAAGAAACTGAATTGTGCCCATAACCAGTTGACCCAGCTGAATTTGAACAATATGATTTCCTTAAAGGATCTGAACTGTTTCAACAACCAGCTGACCGTGCTGGATGTCAGCGATAGTCCAAAATTGACTACATTGTGGCTTGGGGATAACCATCTCACCAGCCTGAATCTGGACAACAACCCGAAGCTCGATTTCTCTCTTACGGATATTTACAGCGGTGATAATGTTTACACCGTTACCCTGAACCCTGACCGTACGTTTGACCTGAGCACTCTGCCCGGGAACTTTGATAAAAGCCGGGTTACAGGATGGGAGCATGGCAAAGCCAATGGGAACATTCTGACAGTCGATGAAGGCACAAACGTAGTGTACTACGCTTATAAGTGCAGAAGCGATATATTGGAAGTAAGTTTCAAGCTGGATGTGACTGGCACCGGCGGCACCGTTCCCCCGGTAACGCCTCCGGAACCCCCGGTGACGCCTCCCTCCGGCGGCGGTGACGGCGGCGGTGCGATCGTCATCGTGGCGGCGGCTGGCGCAGCGGTGGCTGGCGTTGTGGGCTACGGCGTGTACAATTATGTTTCCGGCCAGAAGCTGCAAGCCCTGCTGCCGGAAGGCGTGGCTGCACCCGAGAACCGCGCCCAGACCGCGCTGCTGCTGTGGAACACCGCAGGCCGTCCCGAGCCTGCCGAGGCCCCGGCCTTTGCAGACGTGGCAGACCCGGATACCGCTAAGGCAGCCCAGTGGTGCGTGGAGCAGGGGCTGATGAAGCGCCGCCTGAACGGCAAATTTGCCCCGGGCAGCAGCATCCCGGCTTATCAGGTGCTGAACGCCTACCGCAAGCTGGCAGGAGGCTGACAACCGAAGGATCATTCTGCCCCCTGCCGGGCAATGACCACTTTTGGAAAAAGGGTGCCCTTTTTTCGGGAGAAGCTGACGCTTCTCCCGAATGGGACCCTGAAAAAATTTACCACAGAAAGGAGCACCCCATGAAACAACGATTCTCAAAACGAACGCGCCTTGTCAGTGCCCTTTTGACGCTGGCTATGGTATGTACCTTCCTGCCCTTCAGCGCCTTTGCGGACGATGACGTCGATTTCTGGGTTCCCCAGCACAGCGAAAACTTTCCGGACAAAACGTTCCTGGAATATATCAGAACGACGTTTGACAAAGGAGGATCGGAGGATGGAGAACCGAATGGAATTCTGGAGCCAGGCGAATGGAGAGTTGTCACTACGATCGATGTCCGCAACAAAAATATTACCAGCCTGTGGGGCATTACGTGTTTTCGCAACTTGAAGAAGCTGAATTGCTCCGATAACCAGCTGACATCTTTGAACCTAAGCTACAACACCAAGCTAACGCAAGAAAACCTCAAGTGCACTGGAAACAAGTACCCCATTACCATTGATGAGACCGAACGTACGTTTGACTTGAGTACCCTCCCTGCTGGATTTGACGTAAATAAGACCAGTGAATGGGTTGGCGGCACTGTGAGCGGCAACACCCTGAAGGTGAACCCGGGTGCAGACCGGGTAACTTACACCTACGATTGCGGCAATGGACTGACCAGCGTATTCAGTCTGCAGGTGCTGACCATTACCAGAATCAAGCAGGTGAATCTCCGTGTAAACACCCCCAAAAAGAACGAAATGCCGGACGAGACCGTTGTTATTCTGGACAACGGAGCAGACGTCTGTGACGCCAAGATCTACTGGGTCGAGGGCGACGACGTAGGCGGCAAGCCGATCACCGGCTCCTTCAGGCCGGGCAAACGGTACACCCTTCAGGTGGGTCTGTACGCAAAACCCGGATATAAGTTTAGCAAGGATACCGTCTGCACAGTGAACGGACGGGAAACAGAGTTCATCTGGACCCAGAACGATGATACGGAATATTGCGCAATAAAGCATTATTCGGTGTCGCTGAATCCGGGCGGATTTGAGCATGACCACAAGATGGAAATGACCCACGACGAGTACAGTCACTGGATGGAGTGTCCCATCTGCCATACGGTGCAGGACACCGAAGCCCATGTCTACGATGACGACAAGGACACCACCTGCAACGTCTGCGGCTATGTCCGCAGTCTGACCCCGGGCGGCACCCCCGGTGGCTCTACCCCGGGCGGCACCACCCCCGGCGGCTCTACCGGCGGCGGTGACGGCGGCGGTGCGGTCGTCATCGTGGCGGCGGCTGGCGCAGCGGTGGCTGGCGTTGTAGGCTACGGCGTGTACAATTATGTTTCCGGCCGCAAGCTGCAAGCCCTGCTGCCGGAAGGCGTGGCTGCACCCGAGAACCGCGCCCAGACCGCGCTGCTGCTGTGGAACACCGCAGGCCGTCCCGAGCCTGCCGAGGCCCCGGCCTTTGCAGACGTGGCAGACCCGGATACCGCTAAGGCAGCCCAGTGGTGCGTGGAGCAGGGGCTGATGAAGCGCCGCCTGAACGGCAAATTTGCCCCGGGCAGCAGCATCCCGGCTTATCAGGTGCTGAACGCCTACCGCAAGCTGGCAGGATAAAACCTCTCAGTCTCGCTTCGCTCGGCAGCTCCCCTGACCGGGGAGCCAGGAACGCGGGCGTGTTCCGGCAAATGACATCAAAACGCAGCCGATGCCCTGACTTTCCCATCAGGAGAGGGGGCGCGGCATAAAAAATAAGCATCCGCAGCGCACTGCGCCTGAGCTGAAGCAGCCCGGCCATGCGCTGCGGATGCTTTTGTTGTGCGGCGGGGCACGCCGCCAAAAACAAAAAATCCGAACCCTTCTCTTTCGAGAAAAGGTTTGGAGCTTCCTTGTCTGGTGCGAGTAGTGAGACAGAACTTTTTGAAAACAATCGTAGTACAATTTGTTTTTGAGGCCATCGGATAGCAACTTGCTTATATCACATCCCGATGGGCAGCGCTACCCAAGACAAAAAGAAACGCCGTATCGTGTTAAACGATACGGCGTTTTATGGACTCGAAGGGAGTCGAACCCTCGACCTTTCGGATGCGAACCGAACGCTCTCCCATGCGGACCTTAAAGAAGCCCCCAAAGGACAAAACATTTCTTTTGAAAAATGGCAAAAAACATAGGCGTAATGCGGGTTTTCGGACGAGCATTGCTTTCGAGAAAAAATTGCCATTCTTGCTTCAATGTAAAAAAGTTACACTTCAGGAGAAATGCGCTTCAGATGCGATTTGAACGGGCGACCATCTGAATACTTCTTGCGGATCATGCACCGTATGGGGATGATTCGGATTATATCCCCTGTGCGATGAAATTGACGAGAAACAGTTGGATTTTTTCTGGCTGTTTCTTTTTTATTGCACAAATCCGGCGAAAACAGTGCCGATGGATACGCACCCAACGAAGATGCAAATGCCCAAAAAAGCCATCAAATATTGCCTTACTTTATACAAAATATAGCAAGCGGTATACGCACCATAAAGCATATACGGTATAACGTCAATTTTTTGTACATATCTCAACTGAATGACTGGAGGTGAGTTTTCAAAATGCCTGTTATTTATGTTGCAAAAACATCTTCCTACGCACGAAGAATCACGTTCGTTTTAGGACAGACGGTTGAAAAACAGCATGATCCTTGATTATTTCTACGGGAAAACCGGAGAACTGTTTTCGTTCTACCGCATTCCCAAGGCTCTTTTTCAGGAGCCACGATTCCAGAGTCTGTCCACCGATGCAAAAATCCTGTACGGCATCCTGCTTGACCGCATGAGCCTGTCTGTGAAAAACGGCTGGCTGGACGAGCAGAACCGGGTGTTCATTATCTTCACGATAGAGGATGTCAAGAGGGCGTTGTGTTGCGCAGACAACAAAGCGACCAAGCTGCTCCGGGAACTCGAAAAGTTTGGTCTGATTGAACGAAAACGCAGAGGTCTGGGAAAGCCAAGTTTGGTGTATGTGAAGAACTTTTCAGCAGAATCGTCAAAATCAATATTCCAGAATCGTGATTTTCACGATTCTGGAGGCTTCAAAAACGCAAGTCAAGACCCTTCAAAATCACGATGTAATAAGACTAAAGAGAATGATACTGAAATGAGTGAGACTGATTCCTTCTATTCTGAAGAATCGGATGAGATGAGCAAACGCACCCAACTGGAAGAATTTTTTTCTCAGTCTTTAGAGGTGGAACTTCTGCTCCGGCTCTGCCCGGACGATGAGGACACCATCTATCAGATCGTGGATTTACTGGTAGACACCTGTGCCACCAAACGCAAGATGTTGCACGTCGCCGGGGACGATAAGCCCGCCGAGGTGGTACGCAGCCGGTTTATGAAGCTGAACGCCGACCATATCCGTTTTGTGCTCAAGTGCCTTGCAGAGAACAGCAGCCCCATCAGGAACATGAAACAATATCTGCTCGCTTCTCTGTACAACGCACCCACCACCATGCAGCTTTCCTATCAAAACCAAACTAATCACGACTTAGCGATACGGGGGTGATAAAAATTTCAAAGAAAGCAACTACAATTGCCATCGTCAACCAGAAGGGCGGAACCGGCAAGACCACCACCTGTGAAAATCTAGGCATCGGGCTGGCGATGGAGGGCAAAAAAGTCCTGTTGGTGGACGCTGACCCGCAGGGGTCGCTGACCATTAGCATGGGCTGGCAGCAGCCCGATGAACTGCCCACGACCCTGTCCACCCTGATGGCAAAAGCCATGAATGACCAGCCCATCCAACCCGGCGAGGGCGTTCTGCACCATGCAGAGGGCGTTGACCTGATTCCGGCAAACATTGAACTGGCAGGGCTGGAAGTTTCCCTTGTCAACTGCATGAACCGGGAAAAGATGCTAAAACAGGTGCTGGAAGGCGCAAAGCACGACTACGATTTCATTCTGCTGGATTGCACCCCTTCCCTTGGGATGCTGACCGTGAATGCACTGGCAGCGGCGGACACCACCCTGATTCCGGTGCAGGCGCAGTACCTGTCTGCGAAAGGCTTGGAGCAGCTTTTGCAGACGGTGCAGAAAGTCCGGCGGCAGATCAACCCGAAGCTGAAAATCGAGGGCATCCTGCTCACCATGACCGACAGCCGCACCAACTACGGACAGCAAATCGACAACCTGATTCGGGGTGCTTACGGCAGCAAGATCAAGGTGTTTGACCAGACCATTCCCCGGTCTGTCCGTGCTGCGGAGATCAGTGCAGTGGGCAAAAGCATTTTCCAGCACGACCCCAAAGGTAAGGTGGCAGAAGCCTACCGCTCTCTGACGAAGGAGGTGATGGCGAATGCCGAAAAACAGCTTAAACGTGTCGCTGAAAGGGGCAGATGACATTTTCTCCACCGAAGAATCCCGGCAAGAGCAGCAGCGGGAACAGGTGCAGCAGATTCCCATTGGAGAGCTGTTTCCTTTCAAAAACCACCCCTTTAAGGTTTTGGACGATGAATCCATGCAGCGCACCGTAGAGAGCGTAGAACAGTACGGCGTGCTTTCTCCGCTGATTGCACGTCCACGCCCGGAAGGTGGCTATGAGATCATCTCCGGGCACCGCCGCCAGCACGCTGCACAGCTTGCCGGGCTGGATG
>OIDF01000942.1_pt1 | contig 14967 bp, 7 predicted proteins | sample 1581411 | NCBI WGS metagenome assembly OIDF01 (sample SAMEA3882515, study PRJEB24775) | human gut metagenome | biome: human-associated habitat; feature: intestine environment; material: feces | place: Netherlands | collected 2009/2010
CATCGGTGGAGCTTTTTACTTGCATTTTTCGACGGATTTTTAAAAAGTGTAAAGCGTTTTACTTTACACTTTTTCAGCCTTTTTTGCAGGTGAAATTATGTAAAGCGAAGAGGTTTACAAGCCCTGTTTATTTTTCTTTGCCGATATAGTTTGGTGCGCAACGAAACAGGTTGGCGAAACTTGAAAATGATTCTTCTAAAACATCAAAGAGCCGAATTTGTTACGGATTTTCATTGATTTGTAACCATTTGTAACTTTTTGGACTTTTCACAAAAGTTTAGCCATTTTTTCCCATTTTAACGGGCGGTTTCAAGGGTCAGTGCCACACTTTGAGCGTTATCGTATTTGATTTGCAAGTACGCTCTTGTGCAAACTGCACAAAATGAGAGCCTCAAAAAATTTGACAAATGCCGATTGTGTCAATATAATAGCAGGAGTCGTTTCAAAAACGGCTCAGCACACCCACGGAACCCAAAGCAAAGAACAAAGGAGTTTTACCTGATGTTAGAGCATATCAAGGCTTTCTTTGCAAAACTGCCCGTGAGAAATATGTCAAAACGCAAAGTTCTGGCAACGGTTTCAGCCCTTGTGGTTATCGTCTCTGTTGTGACGATAACGGCATTCGCGGCTGCGGCGACTTATAAAGTCACCGTAAACGAGGCAGGCAAAAAGGCCTACACAGTTTCGACCCGCGCAGACTCAGTTGAAAAATTTGTTGAGGATAACGCGGACGCCCTGTCACTCGGCAAGTATGATTATCTCGACACCTCTTCTTTCGAAGTCGGCGAGAACTGCACAGTGACCGTCCTTCGCGCGCAGGTCATCAAAGTCATCGACAACGGCGAGGAGCACTTCCTCAACGGAGCCGGTCCTGCGGCTCAGATGCTCGAGAAGCACAATATGGCTCTCGGCAAGTTCGACGAGATAAACCTCGCCGACAATGAGTTCGTCAGCAGCGACAAGACACTTGAAATCAAGCGTTCATTCGGCGTCACTGTTATAGCGGACGGAAAATCAAACGATGTCCAGATAGCCTCCGGTACTGTCAAAGATGCAGTCGCCCGCGCAGGCATCACACTCGGCGAGAATGACGAGACCGATCCCGCGCTCGATACGGAGCTCACCAACGGCATGGAGATAAACGTCCTGCGTGTTGAGTACAAGGAGCGCACCGAGACCGTCAAGATCCCGTTCGACACAGTCACAAAGAGAACCCCCGACCTCTATGTTGACCAGACAAAGGTCTCCGTCGAGGGCGTGGACGGCGAGAAGATAGTCACCTATAAAGACAAATATGTCAACGGCGACCTCGACTCTTCCGAGACCGTCAATGAAAAGATAACCAAGCAGATGGTGACCGAGGTCATCCTCAAGGGCAGAGTCAAGCGCGTCAAGAATATCAGACTCAAGACTCATACGCCGATATCCGAGCTCAAAGTTCCAGCGCGCGTTCAGCTTGATGCAAACGGCGTGCCCAAGAACTACAAGAGAATAGTTGACGGCACCGCAACCGCATATTACGGCGGCACGGGAACGGCATCCGGACGCAAACCGATGCCCGGACACATCGCGGTCAACCCCAAGCAGTTCCCTTACGGAACCGAGCTCTATATCGTCTCTCTTGACGGCAAGTTCGTCTACGGCTACTGCATAGCGGCCGATACCGGAGGATTTGCAAAGAGAAATTCCTGCACTGTAGACCTCTATATGAACACATATGAGGAGTGCTGTGCATGGGGCTACAGAGGCGTGCGCATCTACGTTCTCTGATGAATAAAAAATCAGGACTGTCTGAACGGACGGTCCTTTTTTCATGCCTATTCCACCACGCCCAACAAAAAATCCTATCCAATAGAGGATAGGATTTTTGTCTTATAATCATTGCTGAGTTTTTATGCTCTGTTGCTCGGTCGGTCTTCGATTATCCTGCCGTCCGATATTCTGACAACGCGCGTTCCCTCTTCGGCGATCTCGTTGTCGTGGGTGATGAGGATTATCGTGCGCCCCTCGTCGTTGAGTTCATGGAGTATCTTCATGACCTCCTTGCCGGAGTGCGAGTCAAGGTTGCCGGTCGGTTCGTCCGCGAGGATTATCGGCGGGCGCGCGGCGACTGCACGGGCTATTGCGACTCTCTGCTGCTGACCACCGGACATCTGCGAGGGCAGGTGGTTCATGCGCTTTTCGAGCCCGACTCGGCGCAGTGCGTCGACCGAGAGCTTCTCGCGCTCCTCTTTCTTTACGCCTCTGTATATCAGCGGCAGCTCAACGTTTCCCTTTGCCGTGAGGCTTGGAATCAGATTGAAGCCCTGGAATATAAAGCCGATTTCTTTGTTGCGTATCTCCGAAAGCTCGTCGTCCGACAGGTTAGAAACATCTTTGCCGTCGATGAGATATTCGCCGCTCGTGCAGATGTCGAGCAGACCGAGCATGTTCATCAGTGTCGATTTGCCCGAGCCGGAGTGACCGACGATCATCAGAAATTCTCCGCGGTCAACGGTCAGCGAAACTCCGTCGAGCGCGTGAACTTCGTTCTCGCCGGGATTGTATATTTTATATGCGTCCTTGACTTCGATAAGATGCGCCATTGCAAAGCTCCTCAAGTGTTTTTTATAATTTTATCGCGATGTTGTTCATCAAGTCAAGTCAACATTTGTAAATTATTTTCGCGGCGGTATATTTCTTTCGCGCGTGCAGAAAATAGACGCAAGGGAGATGAAAGTATGTCGCTGTCCGGAAAAGAATATGAAAAAATGACGAAGCGTGCCTCACCGCCTAGTCCGAAGCTGATGAACCTGCTGAAAGCTTTTTTGATAGGCGGACTCATCTGCGCGATAGGCGAGGGCTTTTCAATGCTCTATGAGTCGCTCGGCGCTGACGAAAAGACGGTGTCGAGCCTTGTACCATGTACCCTTGTCGTTATTGCCGCTGTGCTGACCGCTCTCGGCGTGTTCGATAAAATCGCCCGTCATGCGGGCGCCGGTACACTCGTGCCGATAACCGGCTTTGCAAATGCAGTTGTTTCGCCCGCAATGGAGTTCCAGAGCGAGGGCAGGATTCTCGGCACGGGCGCGAATATGTTCAAGGTTGCGGGGCCTGTTATAGTCTATGGCAGCGCCGCGGCGGTCGTCTACGGCGTGATTTATTATATCGCGCTCAGGATAATGGGGTGAACCGATGGCAGAGAGAATTGGAAAATACACGCTGAAATTCGGCAGTCGTCCGGGGATAATCGCATCCGCCGCGATAGTCGGCAGCAAGGAGGGGGACGGACCTCTCGGCGGGAGCTTCGATGAAATTATAACCGACGGCACATTCGGCGAAAAGACATGGGAGAAGGCGGAGAGCGCGTTTCAGCACCGCGCCGTGGTGAAGGCTATTGAAAAATCCGGCATGACCGCCGCCGATATAGATATGCTAATGGCGGGTGATTTGCTCAGCCAGTGCAGCGGCTCGGCGTTCGGCGCACGCGATCTCGGCATACCGTTTGTCGGGCTTTACGGCGCGTGCTCAACAATGGCTTTGTCGCTGGCATTGGCGGCGCTGAGTGTCGATTCGGGTGCGGCGCGTATAGCCGCCGCGGCAACTTCGTCGCATTTCTGCTCGGCGGAGAAGCAGTTCCGCACACCGCTCGAATACGGCGGTCAGCGTCCTCCGACTGCCCAGTGGACGGCGACGGCAGCAGGGTGCGCCGTGATAGGAAAGTCCGCGTCGCCGCATATAGAAGCCGCCACATTCGGCAGGATAACCGACTACGGAGTCAAAGACGCAAACAACATGGGTGCGGCTATGGCGCCCGCCGCGTGCTCGACAATAACTGCCTTTTTGCAGGACACAAAAACACAGCCGGAGGATCTCGACCTTATCCTGACTGGCGACCTCGGCTATGTCGGTTCAACGCTCCTGCGCGAGCTGATGAGAAAGCAGGAGCATATCGATATCACGACCCGCCACAACGACTGCGGACTGATGCTCTATCGGCTCAACGAGCAGGATGTGAACTCCGGCGGCTCGGGCTGCGGGTGCAGCGCGGCGGTTGTCTGCTCGCATATAGTCAGTGAGATGCGCTCGGGCAGGCTCAACAAAGTGCTCTTCGTCGGAACGGGCGCGCTGCTCTCGGCAGTCTCACCGCTCCAAGGCGAGACAGTGCCGTCGATAGCCCACGCGGTCCTGCTGACAAACTGAAAGGGGATAGCAATGGATACTGTGCAGAGTGTTTCAAAGAGCCTGAAGCTCGTCAGCTGCGCACTGACCTCGATGCGCTGGCTCGATATAATCAAAAAGCTTATCGCCGCCGCGGCGATAGCGACAGCCGCCTGTTCGACGCTGAGCATAATAGCCGCGTGCAGGGAGAAAAAGTGAAAAAACCGCGAAAGCCGGCTGTAAAGTATAATCGCTTTACGGCTGGTTTTTGTGTTATTAATAGGCTTGTCAGGCTTTCGTGCAGGGAAACCTGATTGACGAAGCCAAGACTGAGAGCTTATTTCACGAAATTCGCACTAAATTTATTACCCTGCACCTTGTAGGGTGCGGCGACTCGACGCACCGCTGCCGCCGACGGCGGCACGAAGTTTTCGCAAGATTTGTTCTACTGACCGTAGCGGCGAACTTCGTTCGCCTGCTTTTGAAGTCTGTATAGGGGTGACGGAGCCGGTTTTTCTGCTTATCTGTGTTGCTTTTTACCCCGATAAATCACTGCCGCGATGCCATGTTACTATACATTATATATATAAGCCTTTTTATATAGCGGTTATGTAAAACAAATATAGCCTTAAAAGCCGTGTTTTTATTAATTATCAGCAAATAAAAGCCCTACTTATTTCCATAACAAATATTAATATGATAAATAGACGTTATTATTCTCAGAACTCATGATTTTTTGTGCAATTTTTACCCGCAAAAAATTAAAATTAATTCTCCAAAATCATAAAAGCGTTAATTTTAATGGAAATATAGAACAAAGATGACATTTTTCAACATATTTGTTAAATCTGTATTGTTAGCATACAATAAAAAATTGAACTTTCATTGTACAAAACGCACAAAAATGATTAAAAAATTTTAAACTTATTGACAAAGTGCCGAACGAGGGGTTATTCTTTACATGGGGGATAATCATACCCTCTTGCTTTGTATTGCCCGAACAGAGCAAAATGACTTTGTCGCCAATGTGTTCCGTCAATTTGCGGGAGACGGAATGCTCTGATATATGGTGAAATTTTTAAAATGGAGGTGTAAATTTGAAGAAAATGAAACGCTTGTTAGCAATCATCCTTGCTTCACTGCTCATACTCTCATCGGCTACCGCCGGCGCGAGTGCGTACCAGGCTTATAAGGATGACGCGCTGACAAAGTACGACTTTACTGACACTGCGGTTCTGACCACAGAGCAGTATGCGTCTGCGCTTCTTGACTACGCTGACAAGGCGCTTGCCAAAGAGAACATCACGATGGATCTTTCGATTCTCGGTAAGCTTGATGCGACGTCTATAGACAATGCTCTTTCGAGCGTCTATAAGCTGATCAACGGCAACAAGATCATCCTTTGGATGGCCGGCGATCTGAACAGCGTCAATGTCGATGCAATCAAGAACCCGCGCAGAAGCAATACCACTGATGTCGCAGTCATCAAGGCGCTCCTTCAGTTCCTTGCGGACAACAAGGGAATCGTCAAGAAGGTTGTCGTCGGCGGTGTCGGTAAGTACAAGCGAGACGGCGGTGTCTCTCTCGGCGTTGCCAACTCGTTCGTAAAGGTCGATCTGAATGTCGAAGTTATGCTCAGAGAGATGATTTGGGGTCTTGCATATCCGAATACGGAATACAACAGCTCCAATAACATCGACAGCATGCTTCAGGTCATCATTCAGAACGCTCTTGCAGGCGTTAAAGAGATTCCTGACAGCGTCAAAAATCTCGTTGACCTCAACTCGACAAAGTCTACATATGACTTCATCGAGGATCTTCTTCAGACAGCTTATAACGATATAGCTGTTCCGATGCTCAATGACCAGACAATGAAGTGGCTCGGTCAGGAGATCGACAAGGATACCACAGGTACTCTTGCGGGTCTGTTCAACAGGGACTTCAGGGTTTCGGCCTATACCGTCCCCGCGGGCAGCACTCTTGTTGCTGAGCTCAATAACATTGCCGGCGGCATTGTTAACGGACTTCTGAAGAACTACAACGGTTGGGTCTCGGGTGACAATTCAAAGCTCACCGATAATGTTGTCGCAGTTGCGAGATACATTCTCAAAGAGACCGGCGATTACTTCTTCCCGGATTGGCAGAAGCACATCGCAACAGCCGAAGAGATCGACGCAATGAGCAAGGAAGAGCTTATCGCTTATCTTGCGCGCTCGATCATCAACGCATCAGTCGGCTATATGTACATCCCCGAGGATGTCACGACTGTTATAGGCGTTGCATGGGAGGCTGTTAAGCAGCTCATGGCTCAGTTCCTTCCCGAAAGAGATTACAGCGGTTATCCCAAGACTGTTCAGGGTATCCTTGACATGCTTGCGGATTTCGTCGCCTACAACGTCAATCCCGGTATCGACCTCAACGCAGGTGATCTGAAGAAGGCGCTCAACTACGGCGACGGTATGGATAAGATGCTGACTACTGCCGTTCAGTGGCTTGCCGCTGACCCGCAGTATTACACAGGTCTTCTTCCCAGCACCACGATTGATACCTCTGACGGATGGAAAGCTCTTGATGATATCTTCTTCAAGCTGTTAGACAAATCTGTTCTTCCCGCAAAGTTTGCCAACAGCGGAAGCGAGACTATCCTCAAGGATATTGTTTATTCTATCCTCAACGGACTGCTCGTTGATCAGGATCTGACCTGCATCTCTGACCTGTTTGTTAAGAATGAGTCCGGCGCATTCGCCACTCAGACTCTCAAGCAGAGCATCGTGAGACTCGTCACCGATATCCTCAACGCAGTTCTTCCGGGAACGATAACCAAGACTTACGGCTCGCTCAATGAGATCGTTTCGAACTCTGAGCTCGGCTCGATAGTCGAGAACCTTCTCGGATCTTTGAATTCCAACAAGGACAAGCTTGTTCCGCCTATCGTCAACATCGTGGCTCAGGTCATGAAGCTGACTGATAAGGCAAAGTTCAAGGAAATGGAGATCGCCGGTTCAAAGAGAATCAAGAACAGCAGCGAACTTGATCTCACGGTTTATAACGGAAGCCAGGGCATTAACAGAGGTTATACTGATAAGAACAATAACTTCACTCAGGACAAGCTTCCCCGTTATACAATCGATAGTTGGAGCGCTGTTGCTTATAACTATGACGGCAGCAAACAAAAGGATCTTTCGGTATCCGGTCTTACTGCCAATGAGGAACTCAATGGCGGCGATAATAGGTCGGTGAAGATAAGCGGAATCGACAGTAATAATACGCTTGTTGTCTTTACTGTATATTATTTTGCCCTCGATGAGGCGGGAAATAAGCTGACAAACGATGCTTCGGTTTGCAGATTCTATTCTTACAGGCTTGATGGTGCTGATGTTGATAACAATACCAGCGGAATTAATACGGGCTCAAACAAGACAAGTGCGTCTGTTAATGATTGCCCGCCCAAACTTCTGCTGTTTAATCAGAACAACACCAACCCGCTGAAGACGATATGTGCGCAGAGTGTTACTTTCAAGGTGCCGAAGGGCAAGGGCGCACATACAGGATCTAATGCATCGGCTAATCTCGGTGGCCTTAGTTCCAACCTTAAGAGTGCGACCTCCTCGGCGTCAATGGATGGCGGAAATGCTATTTCAGGTTCAAATGCCTATGACAGCATTGATCTTTGGGAGGAGACAGCTTCTATTGCAAAGTTTGAAGTTGGCTTTGACACTACGATCAATTGGGCTGCTACGGCAAAGAAGGGTAACAAAACCGACCATTACAATGGTGCTACCCGCATTATCTGTTATAACGATTACGGACTTCCTGAGCTCTACAATATAGAAGCTGGCAAGAATCGCGCAAGAACAGATTATGACAGCAGCGCGGATGCAGCTTGGGACGCATATATAACCGCCCTTAACAATGCGGCTATATATACGCTTCTTCCCGGTACGATTGCGCTCTACACCAATAGCGAATTCCTTGCAGGATTTGAAGCTAGACAGAAGGCACTTGCCTCTGCAGTTGAAACTTTGGAGACGCATTTGGTTTCCGCTTCTGTTGACTCGCTCAAGACCGCCGTTGAGGCAGTCCAGGGCAAGGACAACGCAGAGGGCGCCGTTTATTGGGATGACGGTTATAACTATTTCGGTTATGACGATTTCAATTCAGTCACCTGGAACGGCTGGAAGGAAGCCAGAAACCGCGCTCTCAACCTCTACAACTCGACCATAGCTCCCAAGGAGCCCGTTGCTCCCGAGAAGCCCGGCGATGACGCTACTCTGATCGAGAAGCAGAAGTATGAGAAGGCATATGCACAGTGGGAGACCGACCACGCAGCGTGGGAGACCGCGATTGTCGCTTGGCAGACGCCCACAATATCCGCTATCGATGTTGCTTATGCTGAGCAGCAGGTCGAGCTTTGGGGTCCCAGACTTATAAAGCTTGCCGCTGTCAAGACGCACCTCGATGCGGCTATCAAGATGTGCACCATCGACTCCGCAGACGCTTCCAAGTATGACGCGGAGAGATGGGAAGCATATTCAAAGTCATTTGCTTATGCTCAGAAGGTTTCGACCTCGTTCAACGCCTCTACGACCATGCGCACGCAGGTCAGAGAAGCTATGAACAACCTTATCTACAACTGGAAGCGCCTTATTGCTAACCCCGTTGTCACCGTCACATTCACCTTCACCGTGAATGGCGAGACTCACGCGGTTCTTACCGGCAACCAGGGCGATCCCGTTGATCTTAGCTCCATCGAAGCTCCTGCCGCACCTGTCGGCATGCACTTCGTCGGTTGGGGCAACGTACCCGCAACGTTTGACGCTGACGCTACATTCGAAGCTCAGTTCGCAAACAACACGGATACAAAGTACACCGTGAATGTTTATAATATGGACACCACCGGCAACTATCCGGCAACTCCCGACAGCACCTATCAGGGCGCAGGCGAGACCAATTCTACAGCCGATATCACTGCCGATGCAGTCGCCGCTGAAGGCTTCTCGCTCGATTCGGCAAAGAGCACCCTTACCGGCACCATCGCCGCTGACGGTTCTCTTGTCCTCAGCATTTACTATTCACGTAACCAGTACACCATAACTTATGCTAACACGGATCTCGAACCCGATACATATTATTATGGCGCTACTGTTTCCGCCCGTACTCCCGAGAAGGCTGGCTATGCTTTCCAGGGTTGGGAGGAAGAGGTTCCCTCCACCATGCCCGCACAGAACATCACTCTTACGGCTAAGTGGAACGAGAATCCCGCAGACTACACCGATTATGACATAGCTGTTGCAGCTGCCAACGCTAAGAAGGCAGAGGCCAACTACGACAAGACCTACACCGAGGCTTCCAGAAAAGCTCTTGACGCCGCTCTTGCAGTTGACGTCTCTGGCAAGAAGCTCAGCGAGCAGGGTGTTGTCGACGCTCAGACCGCAGCTATCAACGCTGCTGTTAAGGGTCTTGAGAAGATGACCTACAACGCAACATTCTATGTTGACGGCGAAGAGTACAGAGTCGTTCCCACCAAGGTCGGCGAGCAGATCGTCGCCCCCGAGGCTCCCTCCAAGCAGGGTTACACCTTCACCGGATGGACTCCCGAAGTCGGAACGATGGGCATTGAGGATGTTTCCTTCAACGCAGTATTCTCCGCAGGCACTGTTGCTTACACTGTCGAGACATACGTAATGGATGTCACCGGCAACTATGGCGACGCTGCTATCGAGAACAAGTCCGCTACTACCGGCGAGACCGTCTCCGTTACTCCCGAGGCTCGTGAGGGCTTCTCGGTTGCAGCTGAGAGCGTACTTTCCGGCGAAGTCAAGGCTGACGGCAGCCTTGTTCTCAAGGTTTACTACAGCCGCAACCAGTACAAGCTTACTGTTGACGGCAATGTGACCAATGTTTATTACGGCGCAGCCATCAGTGTTTCCGAGCCGGCAGCTCGTGAGGGCTACACCTTCGCCGGTTGGGACAGAGATGTTCCCGAAACCATGCCCGCTTCCGATGTAACTCTTGTTTCCCAGTGGAACGAGAACGACGCTGACTACACCGCTTACAACGCGGCTAAGACAGCGGCTGAGGCTAAGCAGGCAGAAGCAAACTTCGACAAGACCTACACCGCAGAGTCCAGACAGGCTCTCGCCGATGCCCTTGCGAAGGATGTTTCCGGCAGGAAGTACACCCAGCAGGGTGAAGTTGATGCAGCCGCTAAGGCAATCAACGATGCGGTCACAGCTCTTGAGCTCATGACCTACAAAGCCACCTTCTATGTTGACGGCGCTGAATACAAGGTTGTTACTGCGAAGGTCGGCGAAGCTATCGCCAAGCCCGACGATCCCTCCAAGACAGGTTATGTCTTCACCGGTTGGGATCCCGAGGTCGGAACCATGGGCACTGAGGATATCTCCTTCAATGCTAAGTTCTCCGCAGGCGAAGTTTCTTACACTGTTGAGACCTATGTCATGGGTCTTGACGGTCAGTACGGCGCAGCCGATTCCAAGAACGTTGCAGCAACCACCGGCGCAGAGATAACTCTTACCCCCGATGCCCGCGAGGGCTTCACGGTTGCAGGCGAGAGCGTTCTCACCGGTACAGTCGCAGCTGACAGCAGCCTTGTTCTCAAGGTTTACTACAGCCGTAACCAGTACAAGCTTACTGTTGACGGCACAACGACCGAAGTCTACTACGGCGCAGCTCTCGAGATCGCAGATCCCGAGGCAAGAACCGGTTACACCTTCGCCGGCTGGAAACCCGCGGCTCCCGCGACCATGCCCGCTAACGATGTAACTCTTGAGTCCCAGTGGACCGAGAACGGTGCTGATTACACTGCTTATGACGCGGCAGTCAAGGCTGCTCAGGCTAAGCAGGCCGAGTCCGACTACGCAGCAAGATACACCGAGGAGAGCAGAAATGCTCTTGCAGCGGCTCTTGCAGCAGATGTCTCCGGCAAGAAGTACACCCAGCAGGGTGAAGTCGATGCGGCAACAACCGCTATCAACAACGCAGTCGCAGGTCTCGACAAGATGACCTACAACGCAATATTCACAGTCGACGGCGAAGAGTACGCCAAGGTTCCCACGAAGGTTGACGATCAGATCGTCGCTCCCAAGGATCCGTCCAAGGAAGGCTACACCTTCGCAGGTTGGAAACCCTCAGTCGGCATTATGGGTACCGCAGACGCTACCTTCGAGGCAGTGTTCGCAGCAGCAGGTGACACCGCTTACACCGTCAACACCTATGTAATGGGCACCGACGGCACTTACGGCGATCCCACTTCTGAGAAGCTTACCGGTACCACCGGCTCGACCGCTACCTACGCACCTGAGGCTCGCGAGGGCTTCACCGTTGCGGACGAGAGCGTTCTTTCCGGCACTATCGCAGCTGACGGCAGCCTTGTTCTCAAGGTCTACTACAGCCGCAACAAGTACACCCTGACCGTTGACGGTGTCGCTTCCGAAGTCTACTACGGCGCAGCTGTTTCCGTGGCAGAGCCTTCTAAGGAGCACTACACCTTCGCAGGTTGGGAGCCCGAGCTTCCCGACACCATGCCCGCGAACGACGTAACAGTCGTTTCCAAGTGGACAGAGGACGGCGCTGACTACACCGCATATGATGCAGCAGTCGCAGCGGCTCAGGCGAAGAAGGCCGAGACTGACTATGATAAGACCTACACCGCAGAGTCCAGAGCGGCTCTCGATGCAGCTCTTGCAGAAAAAGTTTCCGGCAAGAAGTATTCCGAGCAGTCTGTTGTCGATGCAGCCACCAAGGCTATCAACGATGCAGTTGCTTCTCTCGAGGTCATGACCTACAACGCAACCTTCTATGTTGACGGCGCTGAGTACAGAGTCGTTCCCACGAAGGTCGGCGAGCAGATCATCGCTCCCGAGAATCCCACCAAGGAAGGCTTTGTCTTCACCGGTTGGGATAAGAAAGTCGGAGTCATGGGCACCGAGGATGTTTCCTTCAACGCTCAGTTCTCCGCCGGCGAAGTCTCCTACAAGGTTGAGACTTACGTCATGGATGTCAACGGCGCTTACGGCGCAGCTGATGTCAAGGTCGTTCCTGCCACTACCGGCGCGGCCGTCTCCGTCGATCCCGAGGCTCGTGAGGGCTTCACGGTCGCCGCTGACAGCGTCCTCTCCGGCACAGTCGCAGCTGACGGCAGCCTTGTTCTCAAGGTTTACTACAGCCGTAACCAGTATAAGCTTACGGTTGACGGTGCAGAGTCCATGGTTTACTACGGTGCTGAGCTCAACATCGCAGAGCCCACCAAGGATCACTACACCTTCGCAGGTTGGAACGTCGAAGTTCCTGCCACCATGCCCGCATCCGACCTGACCCTCGTTTCCCAGTGGATCGAGGAAGGCGCTGACTACACTGCATATGATGCAGCAGTCAAGGCCGCTCAGGCGAAGAAGGCTGAGGCGGACTATGACAAGACCTACACAGCAGAGTCCAGAGCGGCTCTCGATGCAGCTCTTGCCATAGACGTTGCCAATAAGAAGTATTCCGAGCAGGCTGATGTCGATGCAGCAACTGCTGCTATCAACGACGCAGTCAAAGCTCTCGAGCTCATGACCTACACCGCTAACTTCTATGTCAACGGCCAGCTCTATAAGGCTGTTACCGCGAAGGTCGGCGAGCAGATCATAGCTCCTAAGGATCCGTCTGTCGACGGTTACAACTTCAACGGTTGGGATCCCGCAGTCGGAACCATGGGCACCGAGGATGTCAGATTTGACGCTATCCTTGTTGCCAACAACTCCTCCATCATCTCCGTCACTCCGGAGACCCCGAACTACGGCGGCATGCATCAGTATGCAGTCAAGGTCAAGGGCGAGCCTCTGAAGATCAAGATAGTTGACGCAAACGGCAATACCCGCACGTTTGACAGAAACACCTCCATGACAAGCGATGCCAATGCGCTCGGTATCTTGAAGATAGAGAAGACTGAGGACGGCGAAATCTGGCTCATCAATGCTAACCTCGCAGAAGGCAAGTTCACTGCTTATGCGAAGATGGCGAAGGAATACTGGGAGAACGATGGCTATGGCTTCACAGTCTCGTTCGATCAGAAGCCCGAGCCTAAGATCGGCGATGTTACCGAAGTTACCTACGACACCCCGAACTACGGCGGCAAGCAGGACTATCGCGTTAAGGTCACCGATAAGGCTGGTAAGATCCAGTTCGTCTATGCAAACGGCGGAACCACCACCCTTACAAGACTTGATCCGAGAGTCTCCATCAAGTCTTATGACGCACAGGGCAATGAGGTCTATGCAAACAGCACCAACCTCGCTTATGAGATCTGGACTGTTAACTTCAACCTTCCCGCAGGCAACTATGTTGTCAGAGCGAAGTATGGAAGAAATACATGGAGCGAAGGCCTTGCAGTCAACGTAGTTATCAGCGCTAAGCCGGCAACGGCTGTCAGCGTTACCGAGGTCAATACCTCTGCTGATTCTGTCGCAGTCACCGTCAACGGCACTGCCAAGAAGGTCAAGATAACCTACGCTTCGGGTGCTACCAGAACCTTCAACAGAGATGACGCCAATGTCTCCATCGCTTCTAACGGCGACGGCGAGATCTGGACCATCAATGTTAAGCTCACCGAAGGCGATTACACCGCAACCGCGAAGTACATCGACAACGGCAAGCAGGTCTGGGATACCACCGACTTTGCTTTCACGGTCTAAGGCTGTGAACAAAAACTGAAATCCTGCTCAAAAGGCAGGTGAGAAGGGGAGTCGCCCTCGGGCGGCTCCCCCGATTTTTTTGCCCCGAAGTTTACTTGAACTATCTGAAAAAATATGATACAATAGTTGCAGTACAAGTATAATTTTCAGGTTGGTGAAATTTTTATGACTCCGAATATCTCGAAACACACTCTTCAGAGACTGCCGATGTACCTGAGCTATATCCAGGGGCTTCCGGAGGATGCACCGAAAAATATATCCGCTACAACTATCGCCGAAGCGCTTCAGCTCAATGATGTTCAGGTGCGCAAGGATCTCGCGAGCGTCAGCTCGTCCGGCAAACCGAAGGTCGGCTACAATGTCAAGGATCTTATCGCGGAGCTTGAAGCCTTCCTTGGCTATAATGATATAGATAATGCCGTGATAGTCGGCGCGGGCAGCCTCGGCAAGGCGCTGCTCAACTACAGCGGTTTCAAGGCTTACGGGCTCAACATAATCGCCGCGTTCGACCTGTGCGAAGAGCCGACCGAATTCCAGGGCAAGACGGTCTTCCCGATAGCCCAGCTCGGCAGCTTCTGCCGCAAGGTGAATGTGCATATAGGCATCATCACTGTCCCTGCATCGAGCGCGCAGGAGATATGCGACCTGCTTGTTGAAAGCGGCATCCGCGCTATCTGGAACTTTGCTCCGGTTCATCTCGTCGTCCCGGACGGCATACTCGTCCAAAACGAGAATATGGCGTCGTCGCTCGCTCTGCTTTCAAACCACCTGCGCGAGCAGATGAAAAAGTAAATATAAACAATCAATCGGCTGTCGAATAAAAACGACAGCCGATTTTTTGTATCTAATATGCAAAATTTTGATGTGTTCATATTAAATTATAAATGCTGGTACGGTAAAAATGTACAAATTTGGATTTATCTATCACTTTAGCTATAGCAAAATAAAAGCAAGTGACCAGTTGACTTCTATAATAAAACCTTTAATAGCCGCGCCGCAGTGTTCGATAGCTAACTGGGACAGGTGGGCAACATCACCGAAGCGCCGCCTGTGGCGGATGAAGCGAGGCGATGTTGGCGAAAAACAAGGAGCATAGCGCCCGCTCCAAGGGCGATAGGCGACTATGTTTTGA
>OIDF01000970.1_pt1 | contig 14436 bp, 6 predicted proteins | sample 1581411 | NCBI WGS metagenome assembly OIDF01 (sample SAMEA3882515, study PRJEB24775) | human gut metagenome | biome: human-associated habitat; feature: intestine environment; material: feces | place: Netherlands | collected 2009/2010
CAGCCGCCGGAGCGGTGCTTGAGCCGTTAGGCGGGAATTGTGCGGTATTGCCTTAGAACCCCCGGTGCAGAAAATCAGCATCTTGCACGATTATTTGAAATATTTTTTGTGAATACTCTTGACAGAGCGTGGTTTATCCGCTATTATAATAAATGCGTGAGTTAAGGGGTCAAGTGCGGCCAAAATGGAAGCACAACCCCCGCAAAAAACTGCGCGGAATAATCAAGAAAGGAGAAAAGAAATGCCTACTTTTAACCAGCTCGTACGCAAAGGCCGTGAGGTCCTGGTAACCAAGAGCACTGCTCCTGCCCTTCAGAAGAGCTACAACTCTCAGAAGAAGCAGTACACCACCATGAACAGCCCCCAGAAGCGTGGTGTTTGCACCGCTGTTCGTACCATGACCCCCAAAAAGCCCAACTCTGCTCTGCGTAAAGTTGCCCGTGTCCGCCTGACGAATGGTATCGAGGTCACCTCCTACATTCCTGGTATCGGCCATAACCTGCAGGAGCACAGCGTTGTCCTGATCCGTGGCGGTCGTGTTAAGGACCTGCCCGGTGTCCGTTACCACATCATCCGTGGTACTCTGGATACTCAGGGTGTTGCAAACCGTAACCAGGCTCGCAGCAAATACGGCGCAAAGCGTCCCAAGGCCGGTGCCAAGAAGTAAGGAAACATCTTTTCGCCATAAAATGGTCAGCTGACCCTTTTGTGGCATAACGGGAGTTTTCTTTAACTTTCGAGTACCGATGATATCATTAATGTGAAGGAGGGAAGAAAGATGCCCAGAAGAGGTAAAATCGCAAAGCGCGAAGTTCTGGCTGATCCTATTTACAATTCCAAGCTCGTCACCCGTCTGGTCAACAGCATCATGCTGGATGGCAAGAAGGGCGTCGCTCAGAAGATCGTTTACGAAGCTTTTGAGACTGTCAAAGAGAAGACCGGCAACGATCCTCTCGAAATGTTCGAGAAGGCCATGGAAAACATCATGCCCAGCCTCGAAGTTAAGGCCCGCCGTGTCGGCGGCTCCACCTACCAGGTTCCCCTGGAGGTCAGCCCCGCCCGCCGCGAGACCCTCGGCCTGCGCTGGCTGACTCTGTACAGCCGCAGCCGTGGTGAAAAGACCATGTCCGCTCGCCTGGCCGCCGAGATCATCGACGCTACCAACAACGTTGGCGGCGCTGTCAAGAAGCGCGAAGATACCCACAAGATGGCAGAAGCCAACAAGGCTTTCGCGCATTACCGTTATTGATCTGCTTACTGAGGAGGTTTAAGCCATGGCAACGCCGAGAGACGTATCCCTGCAAATGACCCGAAATATCGGTATCATGGCCCACATCGACGCAGGCAAGACCACCACCACCGAGCGCATTCTGTACTACACCGGTATTAACCATAAGATCGGCGAAGTTCATGACGGCGCTGCTACGATGGACTGGATGGAGCAGGAACAGGAACGTGGTATTACCATCACTTCCGCTGCAACCACCTGCTACTGGAGCCACACCGAGACCCAGCACGATCCGGCTCTGTTCAAAAAGAACCGTCATCGTATCAACATCATCGACACCCCGGGCCACGTTGACTTTACTGTTGAAGTTCAGCGTTCTCTGCGTGTTCTGGACGGTTCTGTTACCGTTCTGGCCGCAAAGGGTGGCGTTGAGCCTCAGTCTGAAACCGTTTGGCGCCAGGCTGACGAGTACAAGGTTCCCCGCATGGTTTACGTCAACAAGATGGATACCATGGGTGCTGACTTCTTCCGCTGCGTACAGATGATGCATGATCGTCTGCATGCCAACGGTGTGCCTATCCAGCTGCCTGTCGGCCAGGAAGACACTTTCCGCGGCATCATCGATCTGATCGACATGAACGCCGATATCTACTATGATGATATGGGCAATGATGTGCGCGTTGAGGAAATTCCTGAAGACCTGAAAGAACAGGCTCAGGAATATCATGACAAGCTGATCGAAGCTGTTGCTGAGACCGACGAAGAGCTGATGATGAAGTACCTGGACGGCGAAGAGCTGACCAAGGGAGAAATCAAGGCTGCTCTGCGTAAGGCTACTATTTCCAACGAGATCGTTCCTGTTGTCTGCGGCTCTTCTTACAAGAACCGTGGCGTTCAGAAACTGTTGGATGCAATCGTTGATTATATGCCTGCTCCGACCGACGTTGCGGCCATCAAGGGCACCAACCCGGAGACTGGCGAGGAAGAAGATCGCACTTCTTCCGATGATCAGCCGTTCTCTGCACTGGCATTCAAGATTATGACTGACCCGTATGTCGGTAAGCTGTGCTTCTTCCGCGTGTACTCTGGTACCGTTGAGGCTGGCACCACTGTTTACAACTCTGTTAAGGATCAGGACGAGCGTATCGGCCGTATCCTGCAGATGCATGCAAACAACCGTAAGGATATCGACATCTGCTACGCTGGCGATATCGCCGCTGCTGTTGGTCTGAAGAACACCACCACTGGTGATACCCTGTGCGATGAGAAGCATCCCATCATCCTCGAGTCCATGAACTTCCCCGAGCCGGTTATCCGCGTTGCCATCGAGCCCAAGACCAAGGCTGGCAGCGAAAAGATGGGTATTGCCCTGTCTAAGCTGGCTGAAGAGGACCCGACTTTCCGTACCTGGACCGATGAAGAAACCGGTCAGACCATCATCGCCGGCATGGGCGAGCTCCACCTGGAAATCATCGTGGACCGTCTGCTCCGCGAGTTTAAGGTCGAAGCTAACGTTGGCGCACCTCAGGTTGCCTACCGTGAAACCATCCGCAAGGATGCTAACCAGGAAACCAAGTACGCACGTCAGTCCGGTGGTAAGGGCCAGTATGGTCACGTTAAGATCAAGATTGAGCCCAACCCGGGTAAGGGTTATGAGTTTGTCAACGGTATTGTTGGCGGCGCTATCCCGAAGGAATACATCCCCGCTGTTGACAACGGTATCCAGGGCGCGATGAAGTCCGGCATTCTGGCTGGCTATCCCGTCGTGGATGTCAAGGTCACTCTGTGGGACGGCTCCTATCATGAAGTTGACTCCTCTGAAATGGCGTTCTCCATCGCCGGTTCCATGGCATTCAAGGATGCTATGAAGAAGGCTGACCCCGTCATTATGGAGCCCATCATGAAGGTTGACGTTGTTGTTCCTGACGAGTATATGGGCAACGTCATTGGCGACTTGAACAGCCGCCGCGGCGCGATCCAGAACCAGGAATCCACCGATGGCACTGCCCGTGTCACCGCTATGGTTCCTCTGTCCGAGATGTTCGGTTACGCTACTGACCTGCGTTCCAAGACCCAGGGCCGTGGCCAGTACTCCATGGAGCCGGCTGATTACCAGCAGGTTCCCAAGAGTGTTGCAGATAAGATCATGACCGAGCGCAATAAGGGCTGATTCTGCACAAATTCGCGCAAAATACTTGATTTTTCTTGAAAAATCTAGTATGATAGCCTTATAACAGGCTATTTTATCTGTTTGAATTAAAGGAGGATACTTCCAATGGCTGAAAAGGAAAAATTTGACCGCTCTTTGGAGCATGTCAACATCGGTACCATCGGTCACGTTGACCACGGCAAGACCACTCTGACTGCCGCTATCACCAAGGTTCTGGCTCTGAAGGGCGACGCCGATTTCATGGATTACTCCAGCATCGATAAGGCTCCTGAAGAGAAGGCTCGTGGTATCACGATCAACACCGCTCATGTTGAGTACCACACCGCGAAGCGTCACTATGCCCACGTTGACTGCCCGGGCCATGCTGACTACATCAAGAACATGATCACCGGTGCTGCTCAGATGGACGGCGCTATCCTGGTTGTTGCTGCAACCGATGGCCCGATGCCGCAGACCCGTGAGCACATCCTGCTGGCTCGTCAGGTTGGCGTGCCCAAGATCGTTGTGTTCCTGAACAAGTGCGATATGGTTGACGACGAAGAGCTGCTCGACCTGGTCGAAATGGAAGTTCGCGAACTGCTGGACAGCCAGGATTTCGATGGCGACAACACCCCGATCATTCGTGGTTCCGCTCTGAAGGCTCTGGAGAGCACTTCCAAGGATCCCGATGCTCCGGAATACAAGTGCATTTGGGAGCTGATGGACGCTGTTGACAGCTACATCCCGACCCCGGACCGTGCTGCTGATAAGCCGTTCCTGATGCCCGTTGAGGACGTTATGACCATCTCCGGCCGTGGCACCGTTGCTACCGGTCGTGTTGAGCGTGGTACTGCTCATGTTGGCGATCAGATGGAAATCGTTGGTCTGAAGGAAGAGAAGCTGACCACCACCATCACTGGTCTGGAAATGTTCCGCAAGAGCCTCGAGTTCGCTCAGGCTGGCGACAACATCGGCGCTCTGCTGCGTGGTATTGACCGTGACCAGATCGAGCGTGGCCAGGTTCTGGCTGTTCCCGGCTCTGTTCATCCCCACACCACTTTCGATGGCCATGTTTACGTCCTGAAGAAGGAAGAAGGCGGCCGTCATACCCCGTTCTTCAACAACTATCGTCCTCAGTTCTACTTCCGTACCACCGACGTTACCGGCATCATCACCCTGCCCGAAGGCACTGAGATGTGCATGCCCGGCGACAACGTTGATATGCACGTTGAGCTGATCACCCCGGTTGCCATGGAAGAAGGCATGCGTTTCGCTATCCGCGAAGGCGGCCACACTGTTGGTTCCGGCGTTGTTTCCAAGATCGAGAAGTAATTTTCGGCTTGTGATATAGCTTTCAAGGCTCCTGCTGTTAAGGCAGGGGCCTTTTTGTTGTGTACGACTTATGGGGCGGGGAGGGGGCAAAGGCCGGGTGTGGAAGACCAAGGAAGGCATCATGAAAACATCAGGAATTGTAGATAGGGGAGAGGACACCATTCGGAACTTTGAAAAAGTGGAGCAGGAGGGGGCACCCACACCGCCCTACCTTGGGAATGTGTATTTCAGGTCGCGTTTAAAGGGCAAGGGTTGATCTATCCCTAAGTTTTCGGAACGGTCAGGAACGCTCTCTACAGTACAATTTATAATGGGCAATTCTCAACCTCCAATTTTCCCTTCAAGTTTCCTCCAATCTCTGCCAAATCTCTCAGCAACAAGCCAAACCGAAATGGCAAAAAATGCGCGATCGCAATACCGGGTGATTGTATTAAGAGATTGCAAAGAACATTATCGGGGTAAATGTTTAATCATTTGATAAAAGCAGGAATAAACCATTCAAAAATGTTAATAAATACCGCCAAAGGGTCACCGCACCGCAGCGCAAATAATGTGCGAAAACAGGTTTCAGTTGATTCAAGGACAAAAATTTACATAGAAACCGCTCTAATGAACTATGCAAATTCTGGCAACTGTGATATAATGTATATACCTAGATGTGTCGGAAAGGTTATCATTTGCGGGATCAAGGCATGCAGCCGGTACAACGTTTTGTCAGCCGCTGTGCCGGGGCCAAAAGCCCCAAAAGCAGGCCGCAGCCCGGCAAGGGATCGCCAGACCGAGGGGAGCACAACCAGGCGTTTTGCAATCAACACCTGCAAAGTGCCGCACATCTGCCGTACCACTTTTCACACAAAAGGGGAAAGTAGTAACACTTAAGGGAGGATAAAACTATGAAGAAAAACCTTCAGCGTTTTGGTGCATCCGTGCTGGCAGCAGCCATGGTTGCCCAGAGCGTGGCGCTTCCCGCAGCAGCCGAAACTACCAAGATTGATTCTTCGGTAGCGCAGTCTGTTGCAGCTAGCGCAGCAAGCGCGGCCAGCGCTGTGCAGTCCCTGCCCAAGTTCACCAGCACCGCAGACCTGATCAAGCAGACAGCCCAAACGCTGGCTGCCCAGGGCGAAGTGCATGAACTGGAGCAGGACGATGCCAAGCTGGAAGCGACTGCACAGAGCAAGGCGGGCATGAGCCTTGCAGCGTTGGAAAATGCACTGGCCGATGCCATGTACGCCAACGCCGCAGCCGGCAAGATCAACACTGAAGCCTATGGCCTGAACAAGGACGAGATGGCATCGGTGATGGCTGCCACCATCAAAACGTATCATCTGTCCAGCGCCGTTACCGACCTGGGCTATGAGACGAACGCCGCAGGCGTTGTGACCGCCGTTACCTTTACCGGCAGCTCCGGCATGACCTCTGCGATGGAGTCCATGACCAACAGCGATGATGAAGTGATTGCGCAGCAGGCTGACAGCTACGCACAGGCTTACGTTGCTGAAAACTCCGATACCTTTGCTGCCAGCGCCGCTGCAGACGGCCATACCTATGGCGAGCCGAAATGGTACTGGAATGACACCAACCCGGAGGATGGCCACACCCATACCTGGAAGGAAACCCCCGATGGTTACTGGACCAAGACCGATGACGGCTGGGCTTACACCGCTGTGTATACCTGTGAAAAGGGCGATGCCTACCAGAAGGTAGAAGGCACCGTAACCAAGGATACCACCGAGGCAAAGCCCGGCGTTGCCGGCAAGACCGTTTACTCTGCCAGCGTGCCCGCTGACAAGAGCCCGGTTAAGAAGGAATACAAGGAACCCACCACCCGCACCGACGACATTGCCGCCCTGCCCTGCCAGAGCCATGCCGTGCCGAAGGATGCAGATGGCAACTTTGTTGCTACCTTCAACTGGGAAATGAAGAAGGTCGAGGGCAAGCTGGCCGATGACTTCAGCAACGCCCAGCTGTTCTATGACAGCGAAACCGGCAAAATTTCTGCCGGCGCTCCCGTTACCATTGACTGGGAATGCACCAGCGTCACCTTCAAGTGCGCTGTCTGCGGCGAAGAAATCAAAACCAAGCCGATGCAGACCATGCCGGTCAGTGTTGTGGTAGACCAGAATGACAATTCTGTCTACATCAACGTGGGCGGCACCCCGACCCTGGATACCACCTCCGGCGGCACCGGCGTTACCCTGGTGTCCGCAATGGACGGCGGCAGCTGGTACGATATGCAGAACAACCCGGTTGACGCAAGCAAGGTGAACTTCACCTATCAGAGCGGCGACAACAAGGGCAAGAACAGCCTGCTGCTGTACGACAGCCAGAAGACTGCCGTGTATGTGGATGACCAGGGCAACCAGGTCACCAATACTTACGATGTCTCGACTGCGCAGATGAACTACTACTACTTCCAGCTGTCGCAGTTCAACCAGGACGAAGCAGAGTACTTCGGCGTGGTTGCCCCGTTCTGGACCTCCAAGGGCGTTCAGAAGCAGGGCGAGGATGGCAGCATCACCGGCACCATGGGCGCAATCAAGGTATTGTGCAGCATTGATCCGAACGATGATGTCCCGCCGACCACCATGGCATTCATGCTGAACATGCTGCCGCAGGCGTTCATGTCTTACGTCATGAACTATGGCGAAGCTCTGAAAGCTATCCGTGATGCAGGCCTGGCACAGGTTGCCAAGCTGGGTGACAGCGCTGACTATGTCACCAAGCTGCTGATCCTGCACGACTGGATCTCCCAGGTTGCAGAATTCGATATGGGCTCCATGGGCGATATCACCGGCGGCGGCAACAACGACCCCATCCAGATGACTGCTTTCGGCGCCCTGCTGGGCGGCGGGATCGGCGCTAAGGGTGTTGAGTATGGCTGCATCTGCCTGGGCTATGCATCTGCATTTAACTACATGGTCCAGAATTTGCCTGACAACAAGAGCATCTATAAAAATGATGACGGCAGCTGGAAGACCCCCGATGAAGTAGGCGATAACGCTGTTGTTGACTTTGCCCAGATCCTGTATTACTGCGATACTTCTGATACCAGTGTTGCCGGTAATGCGTTCGGCGGCGGCATGTTCAACAACGTCCACTACTTCAACGCAGTCAAGGTCAACAAGCTGCAGGGCGACAGCAACTCTGCTACGATGACCACCGGCGAAGCCAACAAGAACTGGTACTATGTTGACGTCTGCTATGACGACGTGAACACCGAGTGCATGGCCCAGACCCGCGTTGAGAACGCAGGCGACATGCGCCATGTCAACTTCCTGGTTTCTCCCTCCGGTCTGGAAGGCCGTTACAGCAAGTACTATGATTACATTGACTCGCTGTACGATGGCTACACCTACACCAAGAACAAGAATCCCGATGTGGATGATGACGGCAATGTTGTGTTGAACAACGGCAAGCCGCATTACTCTTACACCAAGGCGGAGAACAAGAACGAGACCCGTTACACCGATACCTGCTACGAGGATACTTGGTTCACCTCTATCTGCAGCCCCATCTACTTCGACAATAATTACTTCTATTACGTTGATACCACGACCAACCAGAACCTGTATAACAACATGCGCCGCCAGCAGTCCGAGAACGGCAACAACGGCAGCTCTGGTTCCGGCAGCTCTGGTAACAACTCCCAGATGCAGCAGTTCATGAAGAAGATGCAGAACCAGGGCCCCGATACTCTGGAAGCACGTCCGCGTAATGCGAACTACTATATCCGCAAAGAGGATTCCAGCAGCAGCAGGCCCGGCGGCTTCAGCATGAGCAGCTTTACCAAGACGGATGACCCGTTTGATATCATCCTGATGTACTACAACGATCTGAAGGAAACCAGCAGCAACTTCAATGATGACGACAGCAATGCCAAGGTTCTGGCCGAAGCTGGCACCATCTATAAGATCGATACCAGTGCAAAAGATAAGCATGCCAAGGTTGAAAACAACCTGAACACCGAGTGCCTGGCAGACGCTGCTGCAAAGCGGATCTACCCCGCACTGGTACACTCTACCGCACTGTATGATGGCAAGCTGTACTTCAACGTCAACAACGCCATCTACCGTATGGACCCGACCACCGGCGCAGTGGAAGAAGTGAAGGAATACAACACCGTCTATGGCGGCATTAAGCTGACCAAGGATAAGGACGGCAACATGGTTCCCGATACCCACTTTCCCGGCATGAGCATGGTTATCATGGATAGCGCCCAGGATACCAGCAGTGTGAAGTATCTGAACACCTTCATGAACCATCCTCTGGCTGGCCTGACCCTGCGTGACAGCTACAGCTTTGCTACCACCACCCAGCAGGGCCAGACTGTGATCACCGGCATCAACACCACCAAGGATCAGCTGGTCGTTTCTGTCGGCACCAACCTGTCCAACACCTATAAGGAACTGGTGGACGGCAAGGCAGAAGTCAAGACCGATGCTTCCGGCACTTCTTATGCAAACCGTAAGAGCTACAAGACCGAGTCCTGGAACTACAACCCGAGTTACAACCAGAACATGGGCAGCTCTGACGAGAAGAACAAGAACGAAGAGTTCATGTGGTGCGCGAACCTGGTTGAAACCATGCCGATGTCCGACATGGTCAGCGACCTGAAGAGCGGCGCAACCACCAATGTTTCCGTTGAAGCATGGTGCGATACCCCCGCTTACACCCAGGACCGCACCACCAAGTACGGCCTGACCAAGGGTGAAAAGAAGTACGCTGACGGCGCACTGCCCAAGGGCCATACCTGGGCTCTGGACGAGCTGGAAACCAAGTCCGTTGGCAACAATGTGTACCTGTGCTCTGATTGCCATACCGCAACCGAAAGCACCCCCCACACCGTTACCCTGCCCGATGCAGTTGCAGGCGTTACCCTGACCCTGGGCACCACCAGCAACACCTACATCAAGGACGATACCGTTACCCTGACCGTAGAAAAGGAAGGCACCGATATCGTTACCGTTACCGCAAAGAACGGCGATACCGATGTTGCTCTGACTGAAGTTCAGGAAGCAGCGCAGGACGAAGCCGCAGCCCAGGCTACCACCGAAAAGGCTAAGACGGTTTACACCTTCACCATGCCGGACGGCGATGTGACCATCAGCGTTACCAAAGCCGCTAAGACCTATGCGGTCAAGGTGGCCGATGCTAACAAGGATACGTTGAAGATCACCAGCCCCGAAGCTGACCTGGATAAGGTTGCTGAGGGCACCAGCGTTACCGTTGTGGCTACCCCGAAGGATGGCTATACCCTGACGGCTGACGGTGTGGTGGTTACTTACGGCGACAATCAGACCCTGAAAGCAACTCCTGACACAGAAAAGGCCAACACTTACACCTTTGCAATGCCCGCTGGCGATGCAACTGTCAGCGCAGCGTTTGAAGAGGTTAAGAAGTATAACGTTACTGTGGCGGGTACTGTTGAAAACGGCACTGTGGGCGTAGAGCCGAAAACCGCAGCTGCGAAGGCTGTTGTTACTGTTACCGTTACCCCGAATACCAACTTTAAGTACACGGACGGCAGCCTGAAAGCTACTTATACGGATGGCGGAACGAAGAAAGAAATTAACGACTTTAAGGCAGTAGACGGTAAGGAAAACACCTACACCTTCGAGATGCCCGCTGCCGATGTTACCGTTAGCGCTGCGTTTGAGAAAATTGCGACCGAGACTTACACAGTAACTGTTGACAAGGGCGGCGACGGCAAAGTTACGGTCAATGGACAGGAAACTGAAAAGCTTGAGGGTCTGAAGTCTGGTGATCCTGTTACACTGAAGATTGACCCGATAGATACGGATACTTTGCTGACTAAGCTGGCAGGTGTAACGGTTACATCTGGCAAAGTTGAGGTCTCCACCACAAAGGTAGATGAAAATACCTATACTTTCACAATGCCGGACGGCAATGTAAATGTCAGCGTACAGTTTACGACTGTTGAGTACAGCATTGTAACTACGGCAGACCCGGCTGAAGGTGGCACGATTACTGTTACAGTTAATGGCAAATCTGAATTGAAACGTGCACCGAAGGATGCAGAAATGGCTGTAACGGTTACGCCGAATACGGGCTATGAACTGGAGCTGGCTCGCCATGGTCAGACCAGTATCACGGATAAAGTCAAAGATGGTGGTACGTATACAGTTGTCATGAGCGATTGTAACTTTGAAATCATTGCAGAATTCAAGAAGATTGAAACCACTGAACCCACCAACCCCAGCGAAGAACCTCAGGCTATTGAAGCCGAGGAACGCACCGTTCATGGTGCCGCTGAAAAGACCACCATTACCGCAATGGCTGTCTTTACCTGCACCGATAAGAACTGCGCAAGCGCACAGTTCGTGGATGCAACGGTAAAGCAGACCAGCGGCGTTACCACCGCTGCTGTCAACTTCAACGGCAAGGACTACACCGCCAAGTACGGCGAGAAGAACGGCTGGGTTGAAGAAAACGGCAAGAAGTACTGGTACGAAAAGGGCGTGAAGCAGGGTACCACCGGCCGCGGCAAAGAGATCTATGATCCCGATTCCGACGCTTGGTACTGGCTGGATGCTGTCCAGGGCGGCGCAATGACCGTCAGCAAGGACGTTTACCAGGAATCCGCCGCCGGCCAGTGGGCTGATAAGCCCGATGGCACCGGCAAGTGGGTCCGTTACGATGAGAACGGCCACATGGTCAAGGGCTGGCAGACGACCGATAAGGGCACCTACTACTTTGACCTGATCACCGGCGCTATGGCTAAGGGCGCAGGCGATATTGACGGTGTACCTTGCGCATTTGACGAGTACACCGGTATCGCTCTGGACGGCCAGTGGCTGACCATCAAAGGCGCTGACTTCTGGTACGAAAAGGGCGTTCGCCAGGGCCTGGATGGCCGCGGCAAGGAAATCTACGACCTGGCTTCCGACGCTTGGTACTGGCTGGATGCCGTTGACCAGGGCAAGAAAGCCACCAGCAAGGATGTCTATCAGGAATCCGAAGCTGGCCAGTGGGCTGACCGCGCCGATGGTACCGGCAAGTGGGTCCGTTACGATGCACAGGGCCACATGATCAAGGGCTGGAGCGCTGACAAGCGTTACTATTTCGACCCGATCTATGGCACCATGGCTAAGGGCGATGCAGTCATCGATGGCCGCACTTATCATTTCGATAAGAACACCGGCGTTCTGCAGTAATCCCACAGCCTGAACAATGAGCTGTAACCCAGCCCATTAACCCCTAAATAGAAATGCCGCAGCAGACGTAACAGTCTGCTGCGGCATTTTTGTATTTGTGGGCATAGGTTCGGTGAAATATTTGCCAGGCCAGTAGGGCGGGGGACCCCACCCCGCCGAAATACTGGGAACAATACACAATTAAAAAATTGCAATATACCTTGCTATGCCGTAGGGGGCGGCGTCCCCGACGCCCCGGAGGAGCGTATAAATTACAGGCCTTTTGTTGGTAACTGTACGGTAGGGCGGCCAGCCCATTGGCCGCCGGATGAGCCCAGTCACAAATCTCATTTATCAGGCTCTGCGCGAGGAACCACCCCTCACCGGCTTTCGCCGGAGCTCCCCTCTAAGGGGAGCCAGTATCTTACCCCATGATTGTGGTGGCTCCCCTGGAGGGGAGCTGGACGCGAAGCGGCCTGAGGGGTGGTTCCTTGCCGCAAACCTAAGGCAATACCGCACAATTCCCGCCTGACGGCTTAAGCACCGCTCCGGCGGCTGCGGCACGGCATCTGCGTTGCCAAAATGCTCGATAAGACATCCAGTATTATCTGCGCTTTTGGCTTAGCATCTGCCGCACCTCGCTTGCCGTATCGGCACTTAGAATTATGCGGTATTGCCTAAAGCATAGCTAAAATTAAAGAATGTATAACAAAATGCCCACGGCCTGATATCAAAATCATGCCGCAGGCATCCCAAAAACTCCTAACTTCTAACTCTTACTTCCTAACTCCCTTACAGTCTCACTCCTGCCGAAAGCAGCTCGATGAACTGGCGGGCAACACGGGGGCTGCGGCCGCCGGCACGGATGGCGAAGGCTTCGCCCTTGATGAACAGTTGATCAGACGGCATCTGCACGCCGTACTGCTTGGCAAGATCCAGCAGAATTTCTTCAAACCGAACTTTATCCGGCCGCTGGAAGGTGACCGTCAGGCCGAACCGGGCCGAAAGGCTCATCAATTCCTGGCGGGTATCTGCCTCGTGGATGTCATCACCGGAACGGTCGCTCAAGGTTTCCTTGATGAGATGGCGGCGGTTGGAGGTGGCGTACACCACAACATTCTGGCTGCGGCCGCCCACGCTACCTTCCAAAATGGCTTTCAGCGCGGCAAAGTTGTCGTCGTTGGCAGAAAAGCTCAGGTCGTCAATGAACAAAATGAACTTGAGTGGGTTCTGGGCCAGGCTATCCAGCAGGGCCGGAATCTGATACAGCTGGTTCTTTTTCACTTCCACAAGGCGCAGACCATCCGCCGCAAATTCATTGGCAATGGCTTTCACGCTGCTGGATTTGCCGGTGCCCGCATCGCCGTACAACAAAACGTTCACGGCAGGCTTGCCGGACAGCAAAGCCTTGGTGTTGGCAATTACCTTTTCGCGCTCGTGCTCGTAACCGGGCAGCTCGCTTAAGCGCTGCGGATCCGGGAAGCGCACCGGGATCAGGCTGCCATCCTCAATGGTGAACATGTGGTGGCGGGCAAACATGCCGTAGCCCTTTTGACCAACTTCAGCCAGGCGCTCAGCGTAAGCGGCGGCAAAATCCACTTCCTCGGTTTCCCAGCGGGGCAGAAAGGCAAGGGATTCCTCGCCGCCGGTCAAATCAACCAGCGTAACGCGGCTGAGCTGCTGCAAAAATTCCAGCTCGCTGTCCATGCAGCGGGCAGCGGCCTGCCCGGCGCCGCCGCTGGCAGCTTTGCGGATGCAGATGTTCTCATCCTGCAAAACGGCATCCAGCAGCACGCGGGTCCAGCTGCCGCCGCGTTCAAACAGCTGGTTTTCAAAATCAGCTGCAGCGCTTACAAAATCCTCGCTCCCCGCAGCGGCCAGCATGGCGCGGAACGCAGGCACAATGTTGGCCTGCAAAATACCGCGGAAAATCACAAGGCCGTCCAGCCGGGTGCGCATGGTATTCAACTTCATCATTCCCAATTCCTCCAGGAGTGCAAAAAATGCTTGCTCTGTTTACTCAGTATAGCTTTTTTGCCGCTGTGGTGCAAGTGACAAAATGACCTTGTATTTACGAAAGAACGCAGGACTTTAGCCTGCTAAATTCTCTATTTGTGTAATTTGTTGTTTTTGTGTTGACAAAGGCAAAAAATTGCGGTACAATCAACCACATAGCTAAATCAAATGTGTCGAAGGAAAGTTAGTAACGGCTTTTGCCGCCCCCAGAGAGCTGCCGGTTGGTGCAAGGCAGCGGGCAGGTACGCCGCGAACTGGTTCCGGAGCAGTTCTGCCGAAAGCAAGGTGAATAGGCGGTTCCGGGGGTGCCCGTTACAGCACAGGGCTTTGTTGGAAGCCTGTTGAGTGGGTATAGTACTATACCAATAAGAGTGGTACCGCAGAGAGCTTTACGCCTTTGTCTCTTGTGAAAACGGAAGCCGTTTGGCATTCCGTGCTACAAGCGGCAGGGGCTTTTTTGTTACTCAAACGCGTTGGATAGAGGCTGCCGCATAAGAAACGGAAAGACTAACTATTAAAAGTCAAGCCCCAAAACAAAATTTTCGAGAGAAATTTTA
>OIDF01000973.1_pt1 | contig 14387 bp, 11 predicted proteins | sample 1581411 | NCBI WGS metagenome assembly OIDF01 (sample SAMEA3882515, study PRJEB24775) | human gut metagenome | biome: human-associated habitat; feature: intestine environment; material: feces | place: Netherlands | collected 2009/2010
GTATGAAACCGCCGGAAGCAAAAGTGACGCCCGTTGGCAAATTTAATACATTATATTGAATGCTGCTAATTCCTTCGGTTAAATCTGAAAAAGGCTATCCTAACATGTAAGATATAGGATATCTGATGTTAGGATAGCGATTAAAAATCATTCTATTTGAGATAATCTACTCACATCAGAGCAAGATAACACCTCATATTTATCATTCTTTCTTAATGCAAATATAGATGGAGTTTCATTTTCATAATAAAGCCCTATACTACCGGTATGATGAAAATAGAAGAAGAATTGTTCCTTTGAGTTATATATAAAGTTTCCATAAGGAGCAATTCCTTTCATAATACAATCTAATGCAACAGATAGGTAAGTATCCCAATCATTACAGACACAACAGCCAGAATATCCTTTAGCAATATTCGAATCTTGCAAGATATGCAAATAAGATACCGTTTCTTTAGACAAAAATTGAGGGTCGTAGCAAAATGTATTCTCTTGAATATTCCAAGTATCTATGCAAAAGTCCCACCATGATGGACTAAAGATAGATAATTCATCTACAACTGCACCAAACAAATCACAAAATAGAGATTTCATGTCGTCAATGCTAACTGAATCTTTTTTTATGTATATTTCGATTTTATGCCCTTGAACATCAATACAAGAATCAGAATCAAACTTTACCCAACAGAATGGGAAAGATTCACCTTCTTGCATTTTTAATATCTGTTTTCTCATTTCGAAAGCTCCTTCCATGGGATAAAAATCCCTACATCACTTTTATGTTTATTAATTATGAAATTTCCATACTTATCAGCATCTTTATGCCATTCTAAGCCTTTATTTGTCTCTTTATAAACTTTATAAAAACTACCGCCATGCTTTGTCTGGTCTTTTACCCACCATAGCCCATCTGATTTACTTTTATAAAATAGACCTCTAATGGGATGTTTCATTACTTTAGAGGATCCTTGTTTGGTCAAACTCCATAATCCTCTAATTGTATTCAAATTTGACGTCTTTGCAAAACCAGGCAAAGGAGGGGTTCCCACCATTGGAGCAACACCCGTTATTACTCCATCTGTTCCTACCTTATATGTAAACCGCGTTTGTTCACTATGATAGGTAGAGCCAATATCTAAAAGATAATAACCCACATACCCCCAAAAGCCGGAAATTGGTTCTAAAGCTCTAGTCCCTACTTTTGTCAAAGCATTAGGTACAGAAACAGCCACCTCATCCAAAGCCACAACGTCCTTCTTCGGATCAAATTTATTCCAATCAACGTCCTTTACATCTACAGTATCAGTTCCCAACGGATCAATATAATTCAACGGATTATTTAAACAGTAAGTAAACGGGCTCGTTGAATAATAGTTTTCCGCAGACGGATCCACCGTCGTAAACCTCCCCAGCGCCGCATCATAATGCCTTGCACCGTAGTCATACCAGTTCAACCCTTTCTTCGCATCAAGCTCCTTGCCGTTGTACTTGTAAGGCTGCACATTGCCTGAACTTGCAAACACACCACCGAACGGATAGTAATGGTTCGTCTCCTCTACCGTGCCGCTCTGGTTGATGACTACCCGGTTATTACCCTGATGGTCTTTCAAGTAGTAATGATACTTGCTGTCACTCAAAGTAACATAACCCTCATCAGTCAGCAGCAACTTCTGAACACCGTTCTCATAGACCACGTTTCCGCAATAGTCCGTCGTGGTGGTAGTGCTGCCTGTCTTATGGACAGTTTTCAGCTTTGTGCCGTCGGCACCATAAGTATAGGCAATCGTACTACCGTCACTGAACGTGACCATATTGGGCAAATTTAATACATTATAGGTAATTGTACTAATTCCCTTGTTTAAATCTTTAGTTAAATTTCCATTGGAATCGTAAGTGTATTCGTTCGCCTGCTTCACACCGTCCTTGAACTCGAAACCACCATTGTAGGCAGAAGCTGCTGCCGCATCGTCCACACGGCTCAACTGATTGCCACCGAGGGTGAAAGTCAGGTTATCAATCAAACCGTAACTGGAAGCAGCGGTCTGACCGTAACGTTGCAAGGTCTTGATGTTGCCGTTTTTGTCATAGGCGGTTACATTCTCACTGAAACGGTTGGTGTTCGTATTGATGCCGGCTGTTTCGCCGTAAGTGGCGTTCATCAGACGGCTTAATCCGTCGTAAGTGAACTTATAGCCACGGATAGTGCTCTCATTTCCAGCCTTCCACGTCATGCTGCTGATGCTGCCGTTGTATTTGGCGGTGCCGTTGCCGTTGTTGTAGTACAGATTCTGTGTAAACTTGCTTCCACTAATTCCCGTCAGCCAGCCACGGACATTATAGGCATACGTCAGCTTGTTGGTGGCACTTCCGTGCAGGGACTTTGATTGCAGTCTGCCCAAGTTGTCATACGCATAGTCGGCAAGGGTTATCTTGGTGCCGCCTAATGTATGCTCTACTTTCAAGAGTCTGTCCGCATGGTTGTAGCTGTAAGTATACACTTCCGTGCGGGTTGTTTTTCCGCTTGCCGTGTGGGTATGGGTCACTGTAGCAGGCTTGTTTGTAAAAGTATAGACGGTAGCTGCTACATCATAACCACCCAAAGGATTACTTTGTACAGTCTTCACCACACGGCCCTTGATGTCATAGTAGTATGCGGTATAAATCTTGTTACTACTACCAAGTACCGTTGCCACACTTGCAGTCAAGGCACCTTTTCCATTGCCCGAAGCATCATCAGGGAAATTGCTGTTATTGAAACCTGCTTGCGAACGGAAAGCGTAACTGTCATAGAAGTGCTGCACAAGTACATTCGTTCCAGAAGTGGTCACTTTGTTGGTACAAGTCCCCTGTTCCGTCAGGCGGTTCAGCCCGTCGTACTTGTAGTACGTCCAGTTACCGGATGTAAGGGCACGCTGGTTGCCGTCCTGCGAGAATACCAGGCGGTCGGCATTGTCATACACCATTTCCATATATCCCGCACCGGGAAGCTTCTTCCAGATACAACGGTTACGTCCGTCGTATTTGTACTGGAAGGCATACTGGTCGAGATTGGCCGAGCTCTGGTACATAGGCTGGAGCACGAAACAAAGATTGCTTTTGTCGTCATACACATAGTAAGTGTCGTGCGTTTCGCTGCCCTTCATCTGACGGGACAATACAACATGTCCCATCTTGTCGGTGAAGGTGTAGCTCACGTTCAGGTCTTCATCGGTGGTCTTGACGACCGAAAGCTGGCCGGAAGCATAGCTGCCGTTGCTCGTCAGTGCGCCTGCACTGCTTACGCTATAGTTGATGCAGTTCAACTGCGCGTTAGCCGTACTGTTGGCCAGATAGTCCGTATTGACGGAATGCCCGCCATGCCATGCGGCTCCCGGTCCGTATTCCTTGACGGTACGGTTCAGCGGAGAAGCCTCGTACACCGGCTGGCCGTAAGGACGCGAGTCGTTGCCATAGTTGCCGGGCGCACTGCTCTTGAAAGAAGCAGGCGCCACATACTCGGCAGACGAGACTATCGGCAGCCAGGAATTCGCGGCACGTCCTGCAACGTCATACTCCTGCAACGTCACCAGATTGCTGCTGCTTGCCGTCACCTTCTTCAATACCGTCTGGAACGGACGTCCCAGGCCATCAAAATACTCCACCTTGTCCAGATATTTACCTCCCGTTTCATCCAGCATGCTACGGGTACGCACATAATTATGGCTGGCATCCTGCGCCGCTGTTGTCAATGCATAACACAACAACGCCATAAACATATATTTTCGTTTCATACAGTTCTTTCGTTTCATTGGGGTTTGTAATTATACTGATATTCATTCACTACCTTTCCATTATGCTCCTTAACCTGGAACAAGCGGTTGAAGTCATCATAGGTAAAGGTCGCTTTCTCTTTATTCGGTTCTACAATTTCCGTAACACCCACAAGCGGGCGATAGAGATAGGTAGTAACCAAAGCATTGTCGTTGGCAAGCCCGTTTCGCACTGTGTTCAGGACAGCTGTAATAGACGCAGTATTCGCATTGGCCGGCAGTTGGCTGATGCTCGCCGACGAGATTTTCTCTACAGCCTCATACGTCTTTCCTTCTATCTTGGCCACCGGATAAAGATTGTTATAGGCCCATAGGAAGCTCACCGGCAAATTGTTGCGTATATAACCCAGCAGCCGGCCTCTCGAAGTGTACTTGCCAAACCAAATATCCTGCACATAGGCTCCCGCATAATCGGCCAGCGTCTTGGGAGTAGTAGAGTTGAATCTCAACGTACGTTTGGGCAATATCATATTAAGCGTATCTTTATATTCCGTCTTCGACGCATTCACCACTTTGCCGGCAGAGAGTTCGACATGTTCTATAGGCATACCCACCATATATTTCCCTTTCATCTTGACGGAAACGGCATCTGTAAAGCTGTTTGCATATTTAAACTGCTTTTCTTTCTCCACCCCATGCTTGTTACTCTTTAAAGAAGAAAGTACCCCATAATCAGTATAGGCATATCTCTCTTCGTCCACTATATTGCCTTCAGCGCGATAGTCGGTAGTCACTTTCTTGCTGAGATAGTACGATTGTGCCCACAGATTGTAAGGCTGCATGGTACGGGTAGGATGGGAATAATCCGGATTGAAATAATAGTTGCGTATTTTCGGTGCCCAAACCTCTTCCGAAGAAGAAGGTGAGTAGGTGTACTCCTCTCTCTTCAGCAGTTTATGATTTTTATCCCTATATTCTACCGACGAAAGTTTACCGTTCTCATAGTCAGGCACCGTAGGAATACCGGCCAGGTATATATCAGTAACCTCATCCGGAACGTTATGGTATCTGTAAGTGGTATATCCCTGAGTATCCATGTCGCCATATGATTCACTGACCGCCGTATATCCCACAAGGTTTCCTCTGGAAAGATTCGTCAAAGGGATATAAGGAGCAGATTGAATCAGTTCATAGTAAGCATTCATCCAGTTTCCTGCCCAACTTTGCATTTGTTCTACATAGACCGGTGCGTTGAATACCGGCTTCACCATCAGCTTTGCATCCTGATATTCAAACTTACGCCAGCTCCGGTTACCGTTACCGTCTGTATTCGTGATGGACTTGATGCGCAGCCCGGCACCCAGATAATCCTTGTCCAAGGGAGCATTCGTTTTGCCTACTATCTCTACCGAAATATTGATAGGATACTCCAACCTTACATTCTGCACTGCCAATGTCACACGATACGTACCTCTGTCCAGTTGCTTTTCAGTGTCATCAGGCCAGGGCTCCATCACATCATAATCGGGAGAAGAGAACAAGGTTCTATAACCATTACCCTCTTTCTTTTCGAGTTGTGTTGTGTAAGTAAGCGACGAAGCAAGATGTTCACTGGGATGAGGTTCGTCATGTCTTCTGCGGATGATAATCTTGGGATTGGCATCGTCCACTTCAAAAGGCTCGCCAATATACATAAGGACAGGAGCTCCGGGTGCTACGGGCGGCATACCGTTGTCTACCAGGTTAAGGGTTCCTTCGCGCAAGGGGGGCATCATAGGCAAAGTTTCAAAACGATGTCCTTCATACTCAAAGGTAGTTGTGCCACCCGTAGGATAGGTGATAGTGCGCAGCGTCCCTATCTTGCACAACGCCTCATTGAATGAACGGTCCATACCTTCTTTAAACAAGCTCGTCTTACTGCTCGGCTTTATCGACTCCGACCAATAAATGCTGGGGCTAATCTTTAAAGAAGCAGTCATTGGTGACGCACCGTTGTAGAATCCCCAGGCATCTACAGACAGAGAGCGTTTGGGCGGCAATTTCCCCATATTGTAATCCATGGTATATACATTGTTCTTCTTCGAACCAGCCACATCATATACCTTCGACAATAACAAACGGTCATCATAACCATTGGTAGTGGCAGCCATTCCGCTAAGCAGATATTTATACTCCAGCATGGTGGTCTTGATAAGGTTACCGGCAGTATCACTCACCTTGATACTCGACAGCTTCTGTACCTTTTTTCCGGTTTCCGCACTCTCTATATCCTCACGATCAGTTGTACCGAATTCTACTTTACACCCTTCAAAAGTAATAGCCGACAATGTCCATTGCTCTATCTTGGAGTATGAGTAATTGTAGTTGAACTTATTGGTGAAATACTGCGGAGATTGTGAAGACAATTGGCCATTCACTATTTTAGACAAAGATATAACGTCTTCTGTAGTAGAAATGGGAGTAAAAATACTTTCTTTTTTGTAACTAAACGTAATCTTTCCACCGTTGGGAGATGTCACAGAGTCAAGCATCCAGGCTGTTACAATCTGCGGTTCGTTATAGTATGGAAATATATGACTTCTAGTTATATCTGTTTGAAAAAAATCAATGGTATTTAAGAAATAGTATGTGATTTCTTTTGTCGAGAAGGAATAGACATATCCTTCCAAGTCCGTCATGGTCCATGTTTTGTTACTTGTATTGTATACCATCTTTACCACTTTTTCTTGTGTTTGGATGGTAGGGACGGCATTCAGTTGTCGGTTGTTCTTCAATACGTCGAAATACATGGAGCCCGAATGTCCGCCTGCATTGAAGTAAAACATATCAGGTTCGGCATCATAGTCACCTTTGAAATAACCCATATACTTCTCCAAATTCTGGTCGGTCACTTCAAATCTGGGATTGGTCAGCCACGGAGCATCAGTAAGGTTATAGCACCCACGTGCTGCAAAGTCGTCCGTACCCTGCACTTGTCTGACGACGCACCCTCCTGCCTGGAGGGTCCATCCAAGGCCGATCCAAGTAGCTTCTTGTGCAACACGTGTTCCGTCCGTATGGTACGATAGTGCAATGGGGAACTTCTTTCCGTCAAGGTCAATCTCGTAGATCGGGATAGTCAGATTGGCTTGCCCCACATAATTGTCGGTAGGTATCATGCCGAAAGTTCCCAATGAAGCTGCATTGGGAGATACCGGAACAATCCGGAAGTTGGTTTCAGGATGGCCATCCTGCGAATACATAACCGTTGCCTTCAGTAAAAGGAACAGTAATAAAAACAAGGATATTCTTTTCATGATAAATCGTTGTTATTAGAAAAATTATTCAATATGTTTTGCGAGATAAGGAATTGGGGAGGCTATCTTCCAAGCCTCTCCCGTTCCCTTGTTGGCTTTTCAGCCTCCTACAGTGGCATCGCCTGCACGCCCAGCACACTGGCTATGGTGGCAATGATGGTACCCACAATTTTCAAGATATCTTTCCAGGTTTCTTTGCTTATTTTCATAATTCCATGTTTTAAAGATGATTGTTCTAAAATTCTTTACTTACCTCGAAGCACGGACACTGCTTCACCCACTCCCACGGCTCCACCTTCCCGTCACCGTCCAAATCGGGACTGAGGTCGCGGTGGCCGCATACACGGGCGTTCCGGAACTGTTGTAGCAGCTGGTGCACCAGCAGGTGCAGGGCCGAACGCTGCTCCGGCGTACGGGTATCCTTCGGATTTCCCCGGGCATCCAGTCCGCCTTCGTAGCAGATGCCTATCGAATACTTGTTGTGACCGCGACAATGCGCACCGGGCAGTTCCAGGGAACGGGTTCCGAGCACGGTACCGTCTCTCCGGATATAGTAGTGATAGCCCGTCGTGCGGAAGCCGCGACGGCGGTGCTCTGTCTCCAGAGCTTCGGGAGTGAGCGCATGGCCCTCCCGCGTGGCGCTGCAATGCACCACGATGTAGTTGATTTTTCGCATAAGATTAGTTAGTGATTAATGATTGAAGATTAGTAATTTATGATTTGACGATTTACGATGTACGATTACTTTTCGTATCATAAATGCCTGCATAGGCGCGGTTATTTAGCAGTACGAATTTCAATCGTACATCGTAAATCGTCAAATCGTAAATGGCCTTATCCCAACGGATTTTCACCTTGGTCACCGTCGTTACCGCCCGAGCCACCGTCGTTGCCGCCCGAACCTGCCGTGTCCTGAAGGTCGAAGCGCACGCACTTCACCCCGGTCACCAGCGAACGGGTAGACACCGTATGGTCCAGATTACGCTTGGAGGTGGGCAGAAAACGCACTCGTAGTGTGGACTGGGTAGCCGACACCTTCAGAGGGTCTTCCACACCGTTCATGGTGGACTTCATCGTAAGGCGGAAAGTACCCAGACCGTCCAGCGTCACGCTCTCGGAAGACTGCAGGTGGCGAGTCATCACGGTCACCAGGTTGTCGATGACATTCTTCGAGTCACCCGTAGAGAGGGAAGACAACTCCGCAATCTCCTTGGCCACCTGCTCGGTGTCCACATTCCCCGTCAGCACCACGCGGGGATAGAAAAGCTTCTTGCCCTCTTTGTTGGCAAGAACCGACTGAAATGATTTGTAAATTACTGGCATAGTAGTTTTGTTTTAAAAATTAATAGTTTGTCTTGAAATTCAAGGATTCGTTTTTTTCAAATGAAACAGCATTGTTTTATTTTTGTGTATTAAGCTTAACCACATTGCAAAGATAACGCTATCCGGAAAAGTGTGCAAATTAAAAAAACCGTTTTTCTTCATGAATCTATTCACATATCGAAAACTTTACTTACAGCATAGGCTCAGCAGGTATCGCCCCGGTTGCCGTATCTTGCCATGACTCTCGCGCAAGGCATAGAAGCCCTTCCACAAAGGGTGGCCGATAGCACCGAAATTACTTTTGAGGATAATGGCATACTGCTCTTGCGGAGGAATATGGAACTGCTTCAGATTGAAAAGCAACCCGTCCAGGTTGCGGTCCGTGCCATCCTGCGGCAGTTGCAGTTGCTCTATTTTCCGAAGATATTCCCCCTCCGCGGATGGCACATCCGCGCCCTCAGTGCCCCCGGTTCCGGGGGAACTATGGAGGAGGGGATTTTCTTTGCTGTGTTGTGATGTGCTATGCTCTGCTGTGCTATATGTACCCGATGTCGCATTTTCGGGCTTAAATGCTGCACTTTCGGCAGCGGACGGCACGCTTCCATTGGCAGACGGCACTCTCCCGGCGGCAGTCGGCGCGGCCTCGTCATCGCTCTGAGAATCATCCACCAGACAATAACGTGTGTCTATGGCGGAAGATTTCCGGCGCTTGGTACTGAACAGATACTGCCGCTGTATCTCGGCAGAAGTCAGGATGGCGTATTTGCCGAAAAGGGCGGCATTGAAAATGCCGTACTCCACAGCCAGGGCAAGAATGCGCTTCACGTCGGCAGCCGTCTTTTCATAGAGGCAGGCGGAAAGGTCTTCGTAGAAAAGCTCGTCGGCACACACGTAATAGCCTTCGTCGGCATAAATGCAGGAGAGGGCGCCCAGCAGAATGGCAAAGGAGCCGTCACCCTCACGTTTCATGATGCGGCGCACCAGACGGTCGTGCATGAAGTCTGTGTTCAAGGGGAAATAGTCAAGTCCCCGTTTTTTGATTCTGGACATGGTTTGATGATTAGGGGTTAGTGATTAGGGGGAGAGAGCGGCTTGTATCATTCTATATCACCTGCTTCGCATAGGCGTTTCCGCTTGCGGAGCACGCTTTCGCGCACTACCTTCAAAGCATTCAGAATAAGATACATACGAAGAGTACAGTCCGAAATTTCAGTGATGACCGGATAACGGAGGGGATTGCTTGCAGGAAGTGAGCGACGGTAGCGGGCGTTACTCATCGCCCTACGGCATTCCTTGCAATAATTGTCGGGGGCAAGCGTACGCTTGTCTACATAAAAAGAATCAACGGGCAGTTCTCTGTGGCAACATCCACAGAAACGAACATTTTTTTCAATAATCTGTTCCATAACCATTTTTTGTTAAGAATTAGTACAATAATATTTTTTTCGGTATACCCCTGCCAAAGATGCTTGTAGGGGCTGTTTGCTGGAAGTATATATCCAGCGTATTCTATCTATACATCCAGCGCGTTGCATCTATACTTCCAACGCACCTCATCTATACATCCGGCAAGGCGGATGCCCATTTTTTCAAATTCGTAAGTATTTTTGCTAAATTCGGATGCTTCCGGATAAAAGACCAGATGTGTATTTTCCATAAATCCCTCCCTTTTATTTGCATTTATAAAACATGATATGTATTTTTGTCCCAACAAAGATAATGCTGTTTTCATTTATAAAACAAACAAATCGGGAATTAAATTCTTAAATAAGACGTAAGACAGTATAAATGAGGAGATAATAGTTTCTGAATAATTTACACGTAAAAACTGAAGAATATGGCGAATGACAAAGACCCGGTGTTTTGTGCGGCAGACATCATAAAACGTGCCAAACTGGCAAAAGAATTCAAGACAGACAGCGAACTTGCCGCCTTTCTGGGTATATCACGCTCCACACTGAGCAACTGGAACGCCCGCAACAGCATCGACTTTCCCCTGCTGTTGGGCAGCCTGGACGACGTGGACTACAACTGGCTGCTGACGGGAAAGGGCTCGCCTGCACATCATTCAAAATTCTGTGACAATGACTTGGTACAAGGTGAAGTGGAAATACTTCACACACCGAAAACAGCCGACCCTATGGACGACCGTAGCGTGACCCTCTATGACATCTCTGCCGCCGCCAACCTGAAGACACTGCTGGCTGACCGCCCGCAGTACGCCTTGGGGCGGATTGTAATTCCCAATATCCCTGTGTGCGACGGTGCCGTCTACGTCTCGGGCGACTCGATGTATCCCATCCTCAAGTCCGGCGACATCGTAGGCTTTAAGTCCATCCGCGACTTCACCGACGTCATCTACGGTGAAATGTATCTCGTCTCCTTCGAGCGGGGCGGCGACGAATACCTGGCAGTGAAATACGTCAACCACTCGGAACGGCCGGACTGCATCCGTCTGGTGAGCTACAACAACCACCACGACCCCATGGACCTGCCGCTGGCGGCAGTCAATGCAATGGCCATCGTGAAGTTCTCGATAAGGAAGAATATGATGATGTAGAGGGCGGCATTATCACCGGAAATTTCGTAAGAAAGCTCCTGGCAAGGATTGTTTAATAAGTAAACAGAGAAATTATACAAAAAAAGCTTGTAATTTATTCTTTTATCTTATTTTTGCGATGCCATAGGCATAATAATAAGTATCCGGAAAAAAACATGCTTATTCCATCCAATAGAACAAAGAGGGAGTGCATTCTTTCAAGGTTATGTTTTCTAGTGCTTTCAGTATGGGTGTCCCTACCTTCCGCAGCACAGAACAATCCCTACAAGATAGACGATGCACTCTACCCCATCTACCAGCGGGCTTCCAAGCAGGCACGCCAGCAGGAGGGGCTGCTGGTGGCCGACACTTTGTATCAACAGGCTCTGAAGCTCGGTGACAAAAAAGCACAATGCCTGGCATACATCATCCCCCTGCAGTTCTATATATCCCAAAAAGATGATAGCAAAATAGAAAAGGCATCCACTGACCTGAAAGAGATTTCACGTGCCAATAACTATCTGCAATATTATTATCACGCTTGGAGCAGCGAAATCATCTACTTCCTGAACCAACAACGCTCATTGCTCGCCTTGCAGAAAGCGGAAAAAATGAAAAAGCAAGCTTTTGCCGACAGATACCCTTACGGTATCTTCAGCTGTATCCGAACCATGGGCCATATCTACAAATCACGCGGAAACTTCGACCTCTCCGCCCAATACTATCAGGAAGCCTTGGACTATATGCTGAAGAATATGCCCGACCAGGATCCCAGCCAACTATACTCAAGCCTTGCCGAATATTACCGTAACACCCAAAAAGATTACGCCACCGCACTGGACTATTGCGAAAAAGCCTTGAAGAGCGCCAAAACAGAACGGAACATAGCCCAAGCCATGATAGAGAAATGCCTGATACTATTCCGGCAGGGGCGTATAGATGAATTCAACGACTGCTATAAAGAAGCCGTACAAATGGCAGACCGTTGCAAGCTCTCTGCCAACGTTTCCCTACTGATAGCCCACATCAGCAAGAACATACTGGACAAACAGTATGAGCAGGCCCATGCCCACGCTGACCAATTGTCCGAGAAAGGCTTGCAACAACATGCTTACATTTACGAATACGCCAAAGACTATCCCAATGCCATCAAATATCTGAAAAAATACCACCAGCAGTTGGATTCGACGAACAATCTCCTGCAACTGTCGGACATCGCCGAACTGAACACCCAGATAGGCGCCGAACGTCTGAAAATGGAAAACATACAGGCCACCTCGCGCTACCGCATCACTCTTTTCAGCATTGTCACCGGCTTTTTGCTGTTATCCCTGCTTTTCCTGATGCTCTACCTCCACCGCAAACGTAAAGTCAACCTCGAACTATGCCACAAGAACGAGGAACTTTCCGAAGCACGCGACCAAGCCGAAGCAGCCAACAAGGCAAAGAGCATCTTCCTGCAGAACATGAGTCACGAAATACGGACACCGCTCAACTCTATCGTGGGCTTCTCACAACTCATCACTTCCCCCGACGCGAACCTTTCCCAAGAGGAAAGGCAGGATTTCTGCCATCTCATACAGCACAATTCCGACCTCCTCCTTACACTGGTGGGGGATATCCTCAGCGCAGCCGAGTTGGAAAGCAACAGATACACCATGAAGATAGCGCCGCACAGTTGCAACAAGCTCTGCCGGGAAGCCATAACCACCGTTGAACACCGCAAGCCCGAAGGCGTGAAGCTCTACTACACCTCCGAAGTGGACGACTGCTACGAACTGAGCACCGACGGGCAACGTGTGTGCCAGATACTCATCAACTTCCTTACCAATGCAGAGAAACACACCACACAAGGCGAAATCCGCCTGCACTGCTCCCTCACAGAGCATCCCGGATACGTCACCTTCTCCGTCACCGATACCGGTACCGGCATTCCCCCGGAATACTCGGAAACCATCTTCGAACGCTTTGAAAAGGCCGACAACTTCGGGCAAGGCACCGGCCTGGGACTCAATATCTGTCGCCTCATCGCCGAACGGCTGAAAGGGAAAGTGCTGCTGGACAAGGAGTACAAGGAGGGGGCAAGGTTCGTGTTTGTACTGCCGGTGAAAAAATCCATTTGAAGAGCAAGACCAAAACAACAAAGGCTGCCTCTTCTGCATCCTCCGAAACACCGGTATCTGCAGAAGGGCAGCCTTCTATATAAATAGCCGTAAAGCTATGCTGATTATAAACCGAATGCGGCTTTCACCTTGTCCACATAGTCCAACTTCTCCCAGGTGAAGAGTTCCACTTCAATGTCCTTGTTGCCTTCGTAGCGGCTCTTGAAGTGCTTGACGATGGTCTGCGGCTCGCGGCCCATATGTCCGTAGGCAGCAGTCTCCTGATAGATGGGGTTGCGCAGTTTCAGGCGGTCTTCTATTGCCTTGGGGCGAAGGTCGAACAGCTCGTCAATCTTACGGGCAATCTCACCGTCGCTCATATTGACGTGGCTGCGGCCATAAGTATCTACGAAGATATTAATGGGGCGTGCCACACCGATAGCGTAACTTACCTGTACCAGCATTTCGTCGGCAACGCCGGCAGCCACCAGATTCTTGGCAATGTGGCGGGCTGCATAAGCTGCGCTGCGGTCTACCTTAGAGGGGTCCTTTCCGGAGAAAGCGCCGCCGCCATGGGCACCCTTGCCGCCGTAGGTATCTACGATAATCTTGCGTCCCGTCAGCCCGGTGTCACCGTGAGGACCACCGATTACGAACTTGCCCGTGGGGTTGACGTGGTATGTGATATGGTCGTTGAACAGTGCCAGCACCTTTTCATGATGGATGGAAGCAATGACACGCGGCATCAGAATCTCGATTACATCCCGGCGGATTTGGGCGAGCATTTCCTCGTCGGCCTTCAGCTGGGCGGCATCACTGTCGTCGGCAGGCTGGACGAAGTCGTCGTGCTGGGTGGAGACTACGATGGTGTCGATGCGTACGGGTGTGCCGTTGTCATCATATTCGATGGTCACCTGGCTCTTGGCGTCGGGACGGAGGTAGGTCATCACCTTGCCCTCGCGACGGACATCTGCCAGCACTTGCAGGATGCGGTGTGCAAGGTCCAGTGAAAGCGGCATGTAATTCTCCGTTTCGTTGGTGGCGTAACCGAACATCATTCCCTGGTCTCCGGCACCTTGTTCCATGGGGTCCTGTCGCTCCACGCCGCGGTTGATGTCGGGGCTCTGCTCGTGGATGGCGCTCAGCACGCCGCACGAATTGCTCTCGAACATATACTCGCCTTTGGTATAGCCGATTTTCTTGATTACTTCGCGTGCGATGAGAGGCATGTCAACGTACGCTTTGGTTTTCACTTCTCCAGCCAGCACTACCTGACCGGTAGTAACCAGAGTTTCGCAAGCTACTTTCGAACTGGGGTCGTAGGCCAACAGTTTGTCAAGCACAGCGTCCGATATTTGATCGGCCACTTTGTCGGGGT
>OIDF01000998.1_pt1 | contig 13931 bp, 10 predicted proteins | sample 1581411 | NCBI WGS metagenome assembly OIDF01 (sample SAMEA3882515, study PRJEB24775) | human gut metagenome | biome: human-associated habitat; feature: intestine environment; material: feces | place: Netherlands | collected 2009/2010
TGCATTTGTAAGAAGTAGCAGGTGGCAAGTTTTTTGTATCTGACTTTGTACTAGCATATTAGCAAAGAGAAAATTGCAAAATGTATAAAACAGAGATGTTATTATAAAATAAGAATCTGTTATGGAAGATGTGAAATATCAGATAACAGGATATATGGAGTGAAGGTGGTTATGAAAAGTAAAGACAGTAAGATTTCTAAAATAGTAAGAATGCTGATGATGCTTTTAACAGTGATCCTGATCGCCCTGTTTTTGACGATCATGATTCTGGTCAGTAAGATACAAGGGACGGCGCGAGTGGTGAATTATGCAGGCCTGGTCCGGGGAAAGACCCAGCAGATCATCAAGCTGGAGGATGCAAAAGAACCGCAGGATGAGATGATTGCATCGGTAGCCTCTTTCAATGGGATTTGAATCGAAAGATGAATATAATGAGATTATGTTTCTCAGGGAGATCACGCATACTGTCAACGCATTTAACGATATGGCAGATGTGATAAGACTCTATTCCAAAAAGCCAGAAACAGCAGAACAAAGGCTTGCAAATCTTTTATCCGAAGTTATGTATGAGGATTCTGAAACGGTATAGTATGGTGTTGTGAAGTTCAATCAACTTTCAGCATCCGATACCCAACACCAATGTGTGTTTGGATATATTGTGGAGAGTTCGGTTCTTTCTCGATTTTTTTACGAAGTGTTGCCATAAACACACGAAGGGAAGCAATATCATTATCCCAACTACTTCCCCAAATGCTTTGCGTAAGGAAAGTATGGGTCAGAACTTTTCCTATATTTCTTGTCAACAGGCAAAGCAACTTATATTCAATAGGTGTTAAATGCAACTCTTCTTCATTCAAATAAGCACAACCTGCAGCATAATCTACACGAAGTTTTCCGTTTACAAAAACAACCGCTTCGGTAGGGGATACTTTTTGCATCATCGATAACCTTCTTTGCGTGACTCGTAGTCTGGCAAGCAGTTCCTCAACAGAAAATGGCTTTGTTAAATAATCATCTGCGCCAGCATCCAACGCATCAATTTTATCGGTATCTTCACTGCGAGCACTGATTACGATGATTGGCATGTTTGACCAAGTACGGATTTTTTTAATAATCTCAACACCATCCATATCAGGAAGTCCTAAATCAAGTAAAACAATGTCAGGATTGTGTGAAGATGTTTCTAAAATTGCCGATTGACCATCGGGTGCCGTCAGATATCGGTATTCGTGCGTTTTTAAGGTTGTTGTAATTAAATTTCTGACAGATGTGTCATCTTCTACAACTAATATTAGTGACTTATTCATATACTTTGACCTCCCCTGCCGGTAATGTAAATGTAAATACTGTTCCGTGCGGCAGATTATCTGAAACAGTAAGTTCTCCGCCGTGGGCGTTAATAATGGACTTGCACAAAGATAATCCGAGTCCTAAACTTCGGCGGCTGTCTGCAATTTGATTTGCACCGCTATAGAACATGTCGAATATCCGTGGCTTTATTTCGTCAGCAATTCCGTTTCCGTCATCCGATATAGATACGATTGCTTGTTTTCCCCGCTTTTCTGTCCGAATAACAATATGAGAGTTTTTAGGTGTATATTTGATAGCATTATCAACAATATTGATGATTACCTGAACAATAAGCTTTGCATCCATTTTTGCAAGAAGAAATTCTTCTTTGCTTTCAACGGAAATATGATGTTCTTCACTCTTTCGATTAATATGATGTAACGCTTCTGTGATCACGTCATCCATCAAATCTTCCGTTATACGGAGATTCAACCGTCCTTCTTCAATCCGGGTTACAGCCAGCAAGTTTTCTACAAGGTTAATCAGCCACATGGAATCATCATAAATATCCATGTACAGCTGCTTTTTTGTATCATTATCAAAGGAATCACCGTTGGACAAAAGATTGCTGGCATTACCGGAAATGGATGTCAGCGGTGTCCTCAAATCATGTGAAATAGCACGCAGCAGGTTCGCTCGCAACTGTTCATTTTTTGCAAGAATGGCCGCCTCCTGTTTCTCACGGGCATTTTTCTCATTTTCCAAAGCCAGGGCACATTCTCCGAGAATGGATAGTAGAATACTGTTTTCAAATGGATCAAGAGGTATTTCCCCCATCACGATTCCAATAACTCCATATACCATACTGCTGCTGCGAACAGCAAGGTACAGGCATTTTGCATTGGAAAGCGTTCCTGTTGTAGCTCCGGCACGTTTATTGTTTTTCAATACCCAGCCGGCAACGGCCTTTTCATTTTCGGAAATACACGATTCCAAATTTTCTTCAGTTACAGAAAAAATATGCGGCGTATCCAACACTTCTCCATCAGCTAAATAAAAAACGATATCTTTTCTCAAGAGTTTAATGAGCTGATTTGAAGTTGCAGATACAATTTCATTTTTATCTTTTGCCTGTTGCAATAGCTGGTTTGTATCAAATAACACTTTGGTACGGTAAGCAGATTGTGCCGCCTGTTTTGCTTGGTTTTTAATCCGTATAGCAAGAGAACCGGTTAAAAATGCCGCCAAAAACATGATAATAAAGGTAACAGGATAACCCTGATCATACGCCTGCAAGGTAAATTGAGGTTCCGTAAACAGGAAATTAAAGACCAAAACACTTACAATCGAGGAAATTAGGCTGTATATCTGATGTTTCGTGATGACAGCGGTGACAAGAATACCTAAAACAAAAACAGTAATGATATTTGCTTCGTCAAATCCAAATTTCTGGAAAATCATTCCGACTAAACTGGATAAAATCAGAATCGCAGTAGATTTTAATGTATCAGTGACAGAGAATACGATATGATTCTTTTTCCTGCCCCCTCTTAACTGATACACTGCCGCATTAGAAACCGTATCCGGAATAATATGCACATCCAGGTTAGGGGCATAATCAATCAATTTTTCTGTCAGGGTCGGTTTGCTGAGCAAATGCCGTTTTGTAGCAGAACTACGTCCGATCACAATCTTTGACACACCGGACAAACGAGTAAATTCCGCAATCTGAAACGGAACATCTTCTCCGTAAACTGTTTCTATTTTTGCCCCAAGTTGCTCAGCAAGACAAATATTTGAACGCAGGCGTTTTACATTTTCCTCGCTCATCACCAAAAAATCTGGGGTTTCTACAAATAGAGCCGTAAACTCCCCTTTAAAAGCAGAAGCCATTTTTGCGGCGGTACGGATAATTTTCGCATTGGATGGAGAAGAAGATAGACATACAAGAATATGTTCGCCTGTGTGATAATCTCCATGATTTTTTATGCGGGTATTTTCTGTGAGGATATTCACCCGGTCCGCACATCGCCGCAGTGAAATCTCCCGGAGAGCTGTCAAATTTTCTATTGTAAAAAAATTTTCTACTGCCTGTTTTTCCTGTGTCTGTCTGTATACATTTCCTGTATTCAAACGGTTGATCAAATCCTGTGGTTCAATATCTATTAATTCAACCTGATCTGCATTATCAAAAATAGAATCCGGGATGCGTTCCCGTACAACAATTTCCGTAATGGATGCAACTGTATCACAAAGGCTTTCAATATGCTGAACATTGACAGTCGTATAGACATCAATCCCTGCATTCAAAAGTTCCTTAATGTCCTGATACCGTTTTGCATGACGGCATCCTTCGGCATTCGTATGCGCAAGTTCATCTACAAGGATAAGCTGTGGTTTTCTTTTCAACGCCATGCCAATGTCGAATTCGTCCAGTATCATACCATTATAAAAAACTTCTCTTGTAGGAAGAACTTCTAAGCCATTCAAAAGAGCTGCTGTTTTGGGACGTGCGTGGGTTTCTACATAACCGGCTACCACGTCAATTCCCTGCTGTTTTTCCATATGAGCTGCTTCTAACATGGCGTAGGTTTTACCCACACCAGCTGCATATCCGAAAAAGATTTTCAAATGTCCTTTATTACGTTTTTCTTCATCAGCTTGGATTTCCTTTAATAACTGATCCGGATTGTGTCTGCTTTCACTCATACGGTCATCTCCTTATACAAAAACATTATATAGAATAATACGTAAATTTCAGAAAAGCATTTTAGCACTGACATTAAAATCGTATAAAGATTATACCACCTTTTCTTCTTTTTTTCCATTCGGGCGTGTAGCCGAAAGCAGAAAACGCTCCGAAAAATCACGCAATTTTTCGACAAATAGACCCTTCATACAATTAATGTCATTTTGCCATATCACTCTCGCTGGTTTCTCAATCGTGTTGATGGGATGTACCGCAATGTCTATAGAGCCTGGAGTAATGACACTTTGCTTTATTTGAAAGGATAAGGAACAATACTCATCTTTCAAAATATCGTTGGAATTTTCTATGATAAAGCCAAAATCAAGTTTATTATTTCCCAGCCCATTTATTATTTCACTTACAGAACCGTAGAACATGTTCAGCTCATAGTTTGGGTATTCGCTTGAAAATTGTTCTAATAGATCTGCAATAGAATCTATGATTGCAGGTGTTTCAAATCCAATCCTGAGCTTAGAATCTGAAATAAGTTTTTGGGATTGATTTTCCTTGAAAAATTTATCCAGCTTTTCCATAAGAAAATAACCATAAATAAATGCTACCAATACCACTATAAGTAAAACAAAGTCTTTCATATCACCAACTTCTTTCAAAAATTAAATATGAAAACATTTTTGAATATGTTTCGTCTCCCCAAGAACAAGCATGGTACTGTCCTTTAACAACTGCGTATCGGAACTTATTTTCAAATTCATAATATCATTTGTTTTCAGCGCCATAATATTGATGTTATATTTTTTTCGTATATCCAACTGACCGATTGTTTTTCCTATCCATTCTCCCGGTATAGATATTTCAAAGATTGCATGTTCTTCATCTAGTTCTATGTAATCGAAAATATGATCAGCACTATAACGGATCGCAACCCAATCGGCAAGCTGCCTTTCGGGATAAACAATTTCATCTGCGCCGTTTCGTAAAAGAAATTTTGCATGAACATCACGAGCGGCACGAGACACCACCATTCTTGCACCGAGTTCCTTCAAAAGGCACGTTACTTCCAATGAACTCTGAAAGTTATCTCCGATAGCCACAATACAAACATCAAAATTTCCAACACCAAGCGAACTTAAAAAATCCTCATTAGTCGCATCCCCAATCTGAGCGTTAGTTACAAAGGGAAGTACAGCATCAACTCGAGTATCTTCTTTATCTACCGCCATCACATGATGATGCAATTCATCTAATTTCATAGCAATATGCCGTCCGAATCTTCCCAGACCGATAAGTAATATTGATTTCATTTTTTTATTCTCCTTAACCTACTGTAATTTTTTCCTGAGGATATTTTGAACCGTTAGGCTTTTTTTCAGAAATGGTAGCAAAAATCAAGGTCAATCCTCCCACTCTTCCAAAAAACATCAGGCAAATCAAGATTATATGGGAAACAAACCCCAGGTCAGGAGTTATTCCCAACGATAACCCTACCGTCCCGATTGCCGACGCCGTCTCAAACAAAGCGGTCATAAGTGGAATATCTTCTGTTCTGCTAATTACCATTCCTCCGACAAGGAATAAAACGATATACATCAAAAAAATTGTAGCTGCATTTCTGATAGTGTCATCCGGAATTTGTCTGCCGAAAAAATTGGTGTGTTCCTTTTTTCTAAATACAGATAATGCCGATGAAACGAGAACTGCAAGAGTTGTCGTTTTCATACCACCTGCAGTGGAACCAGGCGAGCCACCGATGAGCATCAGCATAATGATAAGCATTTGCCCAACTTCACTGAGTAAAGTCAAATCTGCCGTATTGAATCCTGCTGTTCTCGGCGTAACGGATTGAAACAAAGAAACCCATACTCTTTCTGTAAGAGGCACATTTGAAAACTCAAAATAAAAAAAGTAAAGAGCCGGTAAGAATATCAATATTCCTGTTACCATAAAAATCACCTTGCTTTGCATCCGGTATTTTTTAAAATGCCATTTATGATTCTTTATATCCTCCCAGGTAAGGAATCCAATACCTCCTGCAATAATCAGCATCATAATTACAAGATTTACAATCGGCTGTACAGAATAAGAGGTCAACGAGGAAAAAGGGGTTCTTATACCGATTAGATCAAATCCTGCATTGCAAAAAGCAGAAATAGAATGGAACAGTGAATACCATATTCCTTTCCAAAACCCAAAGTCCCTGCAAAAAACAGGGGCTAAAAGAACCGCACCAATGATTTCGATAAGAATAGTAGTCCGAATAATAAATTGCGTTCTCCGCACAATACCACCCACCGTTGGAGCCGAAATTGCCTCTTGCATGGTACTTCGCTGCATCAACCCGATTTTGCGTCCGGAAACAACAGCAATCGCAATAGCAATCGTAATAATTCCCATACCTCCGATTTGAATCAGCAGTAAAATAACTCCTTGGCCAAATAAAGACCAGTAGGTTGCCGTATCATTAACAACCAGTCCCGTCACACAAACCGCAGAAGTTGCGGTAAACAAAGCATCCAAAAAGGAGGTACACTGACCGCTTTTTGTAGCAATCGGCAGCATCAAAAGCAGACTGCCTAAGAGAATCACGGATAAAAACCCTAAACTAATCACTTGAAATGATGTTATATGTCGATGTCTTGATCTGTTTGTCTGTTGCATAACTATATCCCCATAATCTTAATTTCATTTTTATATTTCCTTTATTCTATCTTTATTTGTATTAAATGGGCGTAAGTAAGTTTGTTTTGAAATTAAGATTGTATAAAGATGAGCAGAAGTCCCATCATGGTCTTCCAGGCAAACGCCGTGTTCATAATAATAAGGCGTGATTTCCACCACAAATTTCTTTCTTCCTTGCCATTTTTTATCTTCTCCTTTGCCTTGGGATAAAAGAAAAGGACACTCATCTTCCAGAAGTTCTGAAAACAAGCGTCCTTTTGGCTTTTCTCTATGCTATTAAATAAAAAATGTTAATTCTATCCGAATGTGTTTCCTCATACCAGATGCAATACTACTGACACTTCGATTCCATTCATAATCTGCTTTTTCTTGCCCTGTTTGCCTGTTGGTGTGAAACTCATATGCCTCGCAAAGTGCCTAAAATTAAGGACTTCTACGAATTCACCCGATGTAGACAACACACGACTTCCACATGCACCGTATGCGGAAACTGATCCACAGGCGTCACATCCTTAAGCTCATACCCATTCGCTCTTAAGAACTTCACATCCCGCGCAAGTGTCGCACTGTCGCAGCTTACATACACAACTTTCTCCGGCTGCATATCCACGATCGTCTGAAGCAAGGATTCCTCACAGCCTTTTCTCGGCGGATCGACCACGATCACATCTGCGTGTGCGGTCTCTCCGTTATGTGTCTTTTCATATTCTTTGTAATACTCCGGCAGGACTTCTTCTGCCTTACCTACATAGAATTCCGCATTCGCAATGTCATTGATCTTTGCATTATTCTTCGCATCGTCAATGGCCTGCGGTACGATCTCCACGCCATATACCTGCTTTGCTTTCTTTGCAAGGAACAGGGAAATCGTTCCGATTCCACAGTACAGGTCCCACACCGCCTCATTGCCGGTCAGGCCTGCATAGTCTAATGCCAGTCCGTATAATTTCTCTGTCTGGACCGGATTCACCTGATAGAATGACAGCGGAGATATCTGGTACTTGATCTCACCGATATAGTCTGTGATGAACTCCTGTCCCCACAGAAGGCGGATCGTATCGCCCATGATCACATTCGTCTTCGCTGTGTTCGTACTGAGAGTGATGCTTGTCATACCCGGAATCTGACGTAGCCGTCCGACCAGATCATGACAGTGCGGAATCGTCTTTCCATTAATGACCAGACATACCATGATTTCATCTGTCTTGAATCCGTAACGGAGCAGCACATGGCGTACCAGCCCTTTATGCTTCACTTCATCGTATGCCGGAATTTTGAATTCTTCCATGAAGTCCAGAATACAGTTCAGGATCTCTTCGTTGACTTCCACACCAAGCGCGCAGTCTGTATTCTCGATAATGCTGTGTGTTCTTCCGGCATAGAACCCGGCGATCACTCTGCCGTCTTTATCTGTTCCGATCGGGAACTGCGCCTTATTCCGGTAGCGGAACGGCTGCATTCCTTCTCCGTCCATGCCGACAGCCGGATGCATGATCTGATCCAGAAGTTCTGTCGGAACTTCTCCGATCCTCTCCAGATTGCCGCGTACCTTTGCTTCTTTAAATGCAAGCTGTGCCGGATACTTCATCTCCTGGATCTGACAGCCGCCGCATTTTCTTGCCATCGGACAGACCGGCTCTTCCACACGGTCTTTTGATGGAGTCAGGACATTCATCAGGCGGGCATAGCCGTAATTCTTCTTGGCTTTCATTACTTTCGCCTCTACAACATCCCCGATGATGGCATCTTTGATAAACAACGTGTATCCATCCACCTTGCCGATGCCTTCTCCTCCGACTCCGATATCTTCTATTTTTACCTTTACTATTTCATTCTTCTGCATCATTAGATAACTGTCTTTCTGATATTTGATTCAAACAGGCGGTTATATCCCAGCCAGTCATTTCCTTTTTTATCTTTGAATAACTCTGTCAGTGTCTGCATCTTGGCATCTGCATTGTCTGCAAGATTCAGTGCCATCGCCTCGGCAAGTGCCGGTTTCTTCGGTGAACCGTATTCCAGTTCTCCGTGATGTGCAACGATACAGTGTTTTAATTCATTCGCAAGTTTCTCCGGGAAGTCCGGGATATTGCGGACTGCATCTCCGATCATCTCCACACCGATTACAATATGTCCCAGAAGCTGTCCTTCATCTGTGTAATCATTTTCCGGGAAGGAAGATAATTCCTTCGTCTTTCCGATATCGTGGCAGATCGCTGCTGTGAAAAGCAGGTCCTTATTCAGGATCGGATATGCTCCCACCATATAGTCACAGAACTTCACAACACTTAATGTATGTTCCAGAAGTCCTCCGGCGAATCCATGATGAACCGTCTTCGCAGCGGAATGTCCCTTGAAATTACGAATAAATGTCTCGTCTTTTACAAAATAATACTCCAGCACCTGTCTCAGATACTGGTTCTCTACTTTCTTAATATATCCAAGCAGTTCCTCATACATGCCATCTGTACTCTTCTCCGTTGTCGGCATATAATCGGCGGCGATATATTCACCCTCCTGTGCTTTACGGATCTGCTTAATGTTAAGCTGCAGATTGTTATTATAGCTGATGATTTCACCATATACTTCAATAAAATCCATCTCATCATAATCTGCGATTCCACCGGAATTCGGATCCCATACTTTCCCGTCAAGTGTCCCGGTCTTATCCTGAAGGATCAGATTATCATATGGTCTTCCGTTTCTGGTCTCCGCAGAACGCTTTCCTTTGCACAAATATACATTTCTGATTGTTTCTCCTTCGTGAAGGGTGTTGATATATCTCATCTTATTTCCTCTTTCTATATTCTATATTAATATTATTCTATATTTTACAACGATCGAAACATCTCCCCGGAAGCATCCGGCAAGCCTACTCCTTGCTTCCGACTGTCACGTCAAATGAAATATCCACATAACCGCCGGATCCCTGTCTCTGTCCTTTGAGTCTTATCTTGCTGCCGCTTTTCTGGTCACGCATCACACTCTGATAGACCGCCAGCGACGATATCTTCTTGCCTGCAGCCTCTGTGATTATATCCCCGCTCTGGATTCCTGCTGCCATTGCCGGAGAATCCGGCTCTACTGTCTGGACGTATACTCCATTTGGAATTCCCTGAGCTTCGATCTCTGCCGTCACATCCAGTCCACGAATACCGACATACGGAACCGCCTGTCCGTTAGACAACAATTCAATCTCTGATTTTAAGCCCGAAATTCCATACCCGGTTACCAGCCTTTTACTGCTATTATCAGAAATACTCTGATCAATAATTCCGACTACTTCTCCCGACAAATTAACGATCACACCTGTTCCGTCTTCTGCCGCACCAATATCAGTGCAAAGGAGCTGATAACTTCCGTCATCTGCATCCAGTTCATTTCTGCTGTTCGCAATCGTTCCAAATCCGACCGCTCCTGCATAGCCAAATGGCTTTCCAAGCACTGCCACGGCGTCCCCTTTCTGTACAGAATTGGAACTGCCAAGTTTGGCGGTACTGATCTGCGTCCATGTTGACTGTTCAATGCTGCTTCCCGACACAGCATAGATCGCAAATCCGAGACTTTCATCTTTCTTCTTCACAGATGCCTGTTCTGTATTGCCATCCGAGAATCTAATATGGATCTCTTTTGCATCTTTTAATATAGAAGTCTTTCCGTATACCAGAAGCTCCTGCCCATTATCAGCGATGATCAGTCCGGACACACTGTTTTTATTATCGTAAGACTCGTCTGTCCAGTCCTGCTCTCCGGATACACCTATGATCTCTACCACGGATTTTCCGGCCTCTGTGGCTACGTCGTTCATTGCTTTCTGAAGTTCTCTGTAATTGTCAATATCCAGCGTCTGTTCCGTATTGTTACTGATATCCGCTTTTTTTTCTTCTGTATTATCTTCTTCTTTCTCTTTCGGTATCACTACCTCTTGTGAATCTCCGGGAAACTTCTTATCAAGCCATGGTTTGAGCGCAGAAAAACTAATGCAGGCACACACACCGAATACCACTCCAAGCCCCGCCATGCGAAGCAGGTCTTTACGGCACTTTTTTCCACGGCTGTTCTCGTCTTTGATCGTCTCCTGCATAAATGAATATTCTGATTTTTCTATTTTTTTCCCAGGTTCTCCCTGCTTATTTTCCAGAGGTTTCTGCTCATCCATCAGCTTTTTCGTCTCCTTTGCAATCCTTTTTATAGTATACCGTATGGAATGGGAATGTTCAATATTTATCCTTTTCTTTATCGTCCAAATAAGGTAGAATAGGTACTGACTACAGCTACTGTATGAACAGTAACTAGAATAAGTTCAGGTGAGAAACATGAATAAAAAAACATTAACTAAATTAGAATATCATAAAATTATTGACATCTTAATAGAACAGGCAACTTCTTTTGGCGGCAAGGAACGCTGCAAGAGATTAAAACCGATGACATCCATCACGGATATCGAAGCCGCACAAGAACAGACTGCCGCCGCATTTACCCGTATCATTAAGAAGGGACGTCCTTCTTTCGGAAGCTGTAATCCGGTTGGTGAATCCTTAAAGCGTCTGGAAGTCGGTGCCGCGCTCGGAAGCGGAGAGCTTTTGCGTATCTGTAAGCTTCTGGAAAATGCAGGGCAGATCAAAGCTTACGGCCGTCACGAGACTGTGGACGATGCAGAAGACTGTCTGGATGCTTTCTTCCAGCAGATCGAGCCACTGACACTGGTAAGCACTGAGATCCGCCGATGCATTATTGACGAAGATGAGATCAGTGATGATGCCAGCAGTACATTAAAGCAGATCCGCCGTTCCATGAACCAGATCAATGATAAAGTACATTCTACATTATCTTCTCTGGTCAACGGTTCGCTCCGTACCTATCTGCAGGATGCGATCATCACCATGCGCGGGGACCGCTACTGTATCCCGGTCAAAGCCGAATACAGAAGCCAGGTATCTGGTCTGATCCATGACCAGTCTGCCACAGGTTCTACCCTGTTCATCGAACCGATGTCTGTTGTAAAACTGAATAATGATTTAAAAGAGCTTTACGGCAAAGAGCAGGAAGAGATCCAGGTGATCCTTGCACGCTTAAGCGCCGATGTTGCAGAATATATCGACTCCATCCGCACCGACTACAAAGTCATGACGGAGCTGGATTTCATATTTGCAAAAGGAAATCTCGCAATCAACATGAACGCAAGCAAGCCAATCTTCAATACAGAAGGCCGGATCCATATCCGTGAGGGCCGCCATCCGCTGTTAGATAAGAAGAAAGTCGTTCCGATCACCGTCACACTCGGTGATACCTTCGACCTTCTGATCGTAACCGGACCGAACACCGGCGGTAAGACCGTTTCGTTAAAGACGGTCGGATTATTTACCCTGATGGGTCAGGCAGGACTTCATATCCCTGCGCTGGACCGTTCGGAACTGGCAATTTTTGAAAATGTATATGCCGATATCGGAGATGAGCAGAGTATCGAGCAGAGCCTCAGTACCTTCTCTTCTCATATGACGAATATCGTTTCGTTCTTAAAGCATGTAGACGAACATTCTCTGGTACTGTTCGATGAGTTGAATGCAGGAACCGACCCTACCGAAGGTGCTGCTCTTGCAATCGCCATCTTAAGCTATCTGCACCAGAGAGGCATCCGTACCATGGCAACGACACACTACAGCGAACTGAAAGTCTTCGCACTTTCCACACCGGGCGTTGAAAATGCCTGTTGTGAATTCGATGTAGAGACGCTCAGTCCGACTTACCGCCTTCTGATCGGTATCCCTGGAAAGAGTAATGCATTTGCCATCGCAGGAAAACTCGGACTTCCGGATTATATCATCGAAGATGCCAAGACACATCTGACCGAACAGGATGAATCCTTCGAAGACCTGTTAACCGATTTGGAGACAAGTAAACGTACCATCCGGAAAGAGCAGGAAGAGATCGAACACTACAAACGTGAACTGGCACGTCTCGAAGAAGAGACCCGTCAGAAACGTGATAAATTAGAAGAACAGCGTGACCGTATCATCCGCGAGGCCAATGAAAAGGCTCATGAGATCCTGGCCGATGCCAAGGAAACAGCCGATGAGACCATGCGTAATTTCCACAAATTCGGCAAAGCCAATATCTCCGTTGCCGAGATGGAAAAGGAACGTGAGCGTCTCCGCAAGAAGATGAACGCAACACAGAATTCCATGAAGACAGATACCAAGAAACCAAAAAAGGCTTACAAACCAAGTGATTTCAAACTTGGAGAATCTGTCAAGGTACTGAGTATGAACCTGACCGGATCTGTCACTTCACTTCCGGATTCCAAGGGAAATGTCACCGTACAGATGGGAATCTTACGTTCCCTGGTCAACATCAAAGATCTGGTACTGATTGATGAAGATGCCTCTCCGGCAGCAAAAAAATACGGAGGTACTTCTTCCGGAAAAATAAAAATGAGCAAAGCGGCATCCGTTTCTACAGAGATCAATCTGATTGGTATGACGGTAGACGAAGCCATTGCCCATCTGGATAAATATCTTGATGATGCCTATGTGGCTCATCTGCCATCCGTCCGGATCGTTCACGGAAAAGGAACCGGTGCACTGCGCAATGCCGTGCAGGCGCATTTAAAACGGCTAAAATATGTGAAATCATTCCACCTCGGCGAATATGGCGAAGGTGATGCCGGCGTAACGATTGCCGAATTTAAAGACTGATTTCAGACAAAAAGTAATTTCAGTAAGACAGATTTTATCCCATGCACAAAGCACTGCCGAAGCAATACCATTTCGTCTGATTTACAAACAGAATAACAACTAACAGGAGGTAATTTTATGGCAGCAAAACAAAAAATACTGATCGTCGATGATGATAATAATATTGCAGAACTGATCTCTCTTTATCTTACGAAAGAGTGTTTTGATACAAAAATCGTAAATGACGGGGAGGAAGCCTTAAAAGCATTTGAGCAGTACAGCCCGAACCTGATTCTTCTTGATCTGATGCTTCCGGGCATCGACGGCTATCAGGTGTGCCGCGAGGTCCGTGCAAAAGCAAACGTGCCGATCATCATGCTCTCTGCAAAAGGCGAGATTTTTGATAAAGTACTCGGTCTTGAGCTTGGCGCAGACGACTATATCATGAAACCGTTCGATTCCAAGGAGCTTGTTGCGCGCGTCAAAGCCGTTTTGCGCCGTTACCAGCCTGTCAAAGTCGAAGAGCCAGCGCCGGAATTAAAATGTGTGAAATACCCGGATCTGATCGTCAACTTATCCAA
>OIDF01001011.1_pt1 | contig 13779 bp, 10 predicted proteins | sample 1581411 | NCBI WGS metagenome assembly OIDF01 (sample SAMEA3882515, study PRJEB24775) | human gut metagenome | biome: human-associated habitat; feature: intestine environment; material: feces | place: Netherlands | collected 2009/2010
GGTGTTCCAAGCTGGCCCAGAAATTCATAGCCACCGTGCGGATCTGGATCTCTACCCGGATCTCCGTGACCGTGTCGTTGTACGTCACCGGAACGCCCGCAATCACATGAATACTCTGATAGCCGCTCTTCTTGGGATTTTTCACATAATCCTTTTCCTTGATAATATGAAAATCCTTCTGCTTCTTGATGGCATCCGCAATCCGGTAGATGTCGTCGCAGAAAAAGCACACGACCCGGATGCCGGCGATGTCATTGAGAGTCTGCACCGCCTCCTCAAAAGAGACTTCCCGCTCTTTCTTTTTGAGTTTTTTGGTGACGCTGTCCGGCGTCTTGATGCGGCAGGACATATTGCGAATGACCTGGCGGTGGCATTGTTCCGTCAGGTCAGCATTGATCAGTCTTAATCGTGCCTGTACGAGATCCATGGCAGCGGCATAGGATAGCTGCACCATCGGCTGTAACAGTTTCTCACTCAACAGGTCCTCATTCGGCAATTTTTGTTCTCCGTTTTGTTTTTCCTTTATTTCTATTCGCTTCTTTTTCTTTTTAGAATCATTCTTTGGCAAAACCCGCTGCGCCTCCCATCGCACCGCTCTGTGACGTCTCCCCCTCCATGCACCGGCGCTGCATCTGAAAGCAGATAAATCCCACAACAAACATAGCGGCGATCGCTGCCACACCGGCTCTTGATGTATCAAACAGCTGCGTGGTGATTCCCATCAGCATCGTTCCCATAAAGGAAGCTCCTTTTCCAAAAATATCGAAGATGCCGAAATACTCCGTCGACTTTTCCTTCGGGATGATCTTGGCATAGTAGGAACGGGAGAGCGCCTGGATGGCTCCCTGAAATACGCCGACAAACGTTGCCATCATCCAGAATTTCCACGCCGCATCCAGCCAGAGTGCATAGACCGCAACCACAAAGTAGGCACCGATGCAGACCGAAATGAGTTTTGAAGATGCAAAGCGCTGGGTCAGTTTTCCGAACAGAATCGCGCACGGGAATGCGACGACCTGCGTGAGCAGCAATGCCATCAGAAGGCTGGTGTCGCTGATTCCGACGTCTTTTCCGTAGGAAGTCGCCATCTCGATGATGGTATACACGCCATCAATATAGAAGAAAAACGCTGCCAGAAACCACAGCACCTTTTTGTCATCCCGGATCTCCGCAAAGACTTTGCCGAGTCTGGAAAAGATCCCGCGCACATCGGTGCCGCCCGCTTCTACATAGTATTTCTGCTGATAGTTCCGCAGCAGCGGGAGTGTCACAACCACCCACCATGCCGCGTTGATAAAAAATGCAATCATCATCGCAACCGTGCCGGAAATGCCGATTGCGTCCGCGCCGAGGATCAGACCGAGGCTCGCCACAAACGGCACGCAGCTTCCGATGTATCCCCACGCATAGCCCTGGGAGGACACCTCATCCATCCGCTCATCCGTCGTGACATCCACAAGCATGGAATCGTAGAAAATGAGGCTTCCGGAGAATCCGACTTTTGCAATTACGAAAATGGCAAGGAACAGAATCCAGGTCCTTGGAATCGCAAGCGCCGCACAGCCGAGCACTCCCATCATCATGAAAAATGTAAACAGCGGCTTCTTGCGGTTCTTATTGTCGGCGACCGCACCAAGCACCGGTCCTAAAACCGCCACAATCAGCGTGGAGATCGAGATGGCGTAGCTTAGATATGCGGTGGAGTCCGATGCGCTGATGCCGTTTGCGGACGCCATGTTTTTGTAGTAGATCGGTATAATCGTCGACACCAGCAGTGTGAACGCCGAATTTCCGACGTCATACAGTACCCAGAATTTTTCGAGTCTGCTCATTTTCGTTTTCATAATCTTTTACCTCTTCTTCCTTAATAAAGCGGAATATTTCATCATAATATTTCGCACGCGTCCGCTCATCCGCATTAAAAATCTCATGTCTGGAATCCGGCATAAAGAAAAGCTTTGTCCGCTCCGTCTCCTCCGCAAACCGCGCGATCGCATCGTTATCCACCATGTGGTCACGACCTGCTGCAAAAAGCAGCACCGGCACCTTGATCTTTGCCAGATTCTCCCGCCGCATCAGCTTACGGCTGGCGCGAAGCCCTGCGCGGACCCAGGCATAACTTCCGCCGTAGGTGCGGTAATGTTCATCTAAGAGCCGCTTTTGAAACATATAGTCATAACGCTCTTTTGAAAGGCAGCTGCTCCCCTCAAACTGCGGCGTCTCTGAAAAGCCCTGCTGTCCCGCCAGTGTGGCAAAGCATTTTCCTTTTCCGGTCAGACAGCAGAACTCCGCCAGCAGTTTTGCCAGAAACCGCGGATATTTTCCGGTCTGCATGGCACACATCGGCGCGGAGAGGACTGCCGCCTCAAACAACTGCGGATAACGTTCCAGTGCAAGGATTGCAATGGCGCCTCCCATCGAATGTGCAAACACGATCCGGTGTTCCGCCCCGGGACTTACGACCGTCTCCACAAACCGCGCGAGATCTGCGGCATAGCAGTCATAACTTTGCACATGCACCAGTTCCGGGTCATCCACCTCGCGCCCGGAATACCCGTGTCCCCGGTGTTCCGGCACATAGACCGAGTATCCCGCCTGCAGAAAACGGTATGCGACTTCGTTATATTTTTCCGCGAATTCGCAAAACCCGTGGGAAATCACAACACATTTCCCCGCATCCGGCAGAAAATAGCGCCGGTAAGCGATCGACATGCCATCTTCCATCTTAAGATAGCCCTTCTCGCCGTGCTCTTTCAGATAAGGCTCTACCGTCTCCGCCATCCAGGCGGCATAAGCAGTCTTCTCCTCTTTCGCACAGCTTCTATCCTCCGGCATCATCCCTGCTTCCCCTGCTTCTTTATCACGCGCACCAGCTCCGGTGTCAGCGTTCCGTCCAGATACTCGGCAGCGATCCGCCTGCCCACGTCCGGATAATTCGTAATCATGGCGTCCACCTGCATCTCGCACACCATGCGCATGTACTGCTCCTCGTTCACCGTCCAGACGTGTACGCGCTTTCCGTGCTTCTTACAGTCTTCCATGTAATTCGGATACTGCAGATTGTAGAGCGCCGGATGCATGGCGTCTGCGCCCACGACAAGCGCGCCATAGCTGACCGGATTGACAATGCCGTCACAATAGAGCATGCCGGTCTTCGCCTGCGGATTCAGCTCCTTGATGCGCTGCACCGTGTAGTGGTTAAACGACGAGTACCACACGCACTCCTCCAGTCCCATGCGGGCGGTCAGGTCAAGCACGCGCTCTTCGATCTCCGGATAAAAGACCACGCCGGTCTTCAATTCCACATTGATCGTAAGTCCCGTCGGCTTTAACAGCTCATAGACTTCCTCGAGCGTCGGGATCATCGCCCGCTCGTACCCTTCCTTATGCGTCCTGTTGTAATTAAATCTGGAAATTCTCGCGTATGTAAAATCCTTAACCCAGCCGCTGCCGTCGCTGGTACGGTCAACCGTCTCGTCGTGGATGACAACCAGTTCTCCATCCTTTGTGAGCTGCACATCCAGCTCCACGCCGTCCGCGCCCATCTCAACCGCCATCCGGAATGCCTCCAGTGTATTTTCAGGCGCGTAGCCGCTTGCGCCGCGGTGCGCCCATACCAATGTCTGTTTTTCCATGTATACAAAAACCTCCGATATGATAGCTTCTTATTTCTTCTATCATATCGGAGGTTTGTAAAATTGTTCGGGTGCGTTGTGTAAAATTTAGAAGGGATATGTAAAATATCTGTAAGATCACCCTAACTGAGAAAAATGCCGGTCAGCATTTTCCCCGCTTTATCATTCCGCGCAGAATCTGTGCGGCTCCGCCGCCGTTTCCTTTTTTATATTCCTGCCCCCGCAGGTAGAGCTGCTTCACTTTGACGGAAGCCAGTTCCTCCTTCGGGATGTCGTAAGGATTGCGGTCCAGCAACACCATGTCCGCTATTTTTCCCGCTTCCAGACTTCCGCGCTCCCTCTCATCAAAGGTCGTGTAATATCCGTTGTAGGTACACATGCGCAGCGCCTGCTGCACGGAGATGGATTCTGCCGGATTGCTGTGATTGCATGCCTTATACATCCATAAAAGCGGGTCCGGATCTGTGCAGGGTCCGTCCGATCCCGCACTTAAAATCAGTCCGTGTTCGCAGAATGTGCGGATCGGATTCAGCCTGCCCGCACGCTCTCCGAGGATCTGCTCCAGATAGCAGTCCGGCTCCTGCGGCCAGTCAATGAACGCCGTCTGCACTGCCAGATTGATGTGATACCGCTCACAGACCGCAATCTCCTCCGCAGTCGGCAGACATGCATGGATGATCGTATGTCTGTGATCTTCTCTGGGCAGATCGTCAAGCGCCGCCTTGATGGCACGCACCGCCTGCACAAACGCCTTATCGCCGATCGCGTGCATCTCGATCTGCAGACCGGCGCGGTTTGCCGCCTTACAGAATTCCGTCACTTTTTCATCCGAATAGTAGAGTACGCCGCAGTCCGACGTGTTTTCATACGGCGAGAGCAGTGCCGCATCCATGGAACCGAAGCATCCGTCAAGCGCTGTCTCAAAACAGCCCCCGATTCTCGGAAGCTTCCGCTTTACCGCCTTATTCACATCGAGCGTCTGCATAAACACGCGCATCTGCATGCCGTTTGTGATGCCGCGCGCAAAAAAACGCTCCAGATCGACGTCCAGATCTCTCGCAAAGCCGACGCCGCTGACCGTATGGATCATGCCGATGCCGCGCGCAGCCAGATCGTCCAGCGCCTTCTGCATGTGCGCCACCAGCTGCACCGTAGAGAGCGAAGCTGTGATATAATCCGAGACGGCGAAAAATGCCTCCTGGTTCATCTCCCCGGTATCCTCATGAAAACCGCGCAGATGCTGCACCTTGCCGCGCACTTCGTTTAACAGCACCGTGTTGACGACACACGCGTGACCGTCATACTTTACCAGAAAGAGCGGTTTGTCGGGACACACCTCATCCAGCTGCACCCTGCGCACCAGATGTCCGTCTGACACGGAATACGGCGATGCGCCAAACCCGATCACCAGCTTTTCCTTCGTTTTCTTCACATGCTCCCGGAGCATCTGAAGAATCTCCTCATTGCTCCGCGCATTCATGACATTGAGCCCGGCATGAAACGTCGCGTAACTTGCGAAATGGATATGACTGTCCACAAACGGCGGAATCAATGCCCCCTCCCCGGTGGACACGCGCTCCGCCGCCACACAGCCGGCCGGCAGCTCGTCCCCGCAGTAAAGGATTTTCCCCTGATCCTCCAACAGATAATGTGCAATCCGGTTCTCTTTGTCACAGGTTAAAATGTTACCCTCATAAAGTCTCATACCGTGCTCCTTTCCAATCCCTTAAATTTTAAAATAAGACTGGAATAATGTAAATGCCAAGTGCTATCACCGTCACAAGGATCGTGCCGGCTTTCCAGATTCGGTACTCCTTGTCCATCTTTGCCTTTTCCTGGGGGGACGGCTCCTCGAGGATACCGATCTCCTCCTCAATGGACGGAATCTTATTCTCATGCTTTCTGGTGAAAAGCGCCCAGTAGACAATCGCTGCCACAGTCACAACCGCCGCCGTCAGAAGCGCTATGCGGTCTGCGAAAATCAGAATAATAGTGTAGGCTGCAATCGTGACATAGCATCCGACCGTTCCTGCCGGCGCCCTGTACGGCCGTTTCATATCCGGATAGTGTTTCTTTAAGCCAAGGTAAGCCAGACAGCCAATCATATAACATACTGCGAGTGAGATCAGCGATACCGACGCGATATAATTGATTGACCCTGTTGCAATCAGGATAATATTGATGATGCCGACCACAAGAACCGCCATATACGGTGTCTTATACTTCGGATGTACCTTGCACAAGAACTTCGGCAGGGAACCGTCCTCCGCCATCGTGTAGATGTAGCGCGCCGGTGCCGCAATTCCCGGATTGATGGTGGAGAGATCGCCGCCGAATGCAATGCCGATGCAGAGCAGAATGATCGGGAAGCCCACCAGTCCGGCAGCCCGGAGTCCCTCCGCATACGGTGCGTCTGCCACTGCAAGGATGTGGTAAAACTCGTGCGGCACCAGTCCGACAAGAAACCACTGGAATAACGCGTTGACTGCAAATACAAGGAATACCGATACTTTTAACGCTCTCGGAAGCGTATACTGCGGATATTTCGTCTCCGCACCCATCGATACACAGGTCTCAAATCCGGTATAGCACCACCATACCAGTCCGAAAATGTACATCATTTCCTTAAACGACGGCAGGGAATCCATGGCGATCCCGCCGAAATAGTCCAGGTGAATGTGCGGTATCATATATAAGAACCATGCCACGGCACAGCCCCAGAAGAAGAAAATGAATCCCGTCTGCGCTTTTCCAGACATCTCAATTCCCCGGAAGTTCAAGATCAGGAAAAACAGAACCAGCACAATCGCAATGATCCGAGAATCCACTCCCTCGATATTGATGCCGAGTTCTCCGAACAGAATTTTAAAATAATTGGAAAATGCCAGTGTCTCGCCCGCGCCGATGCCGACCACGGAAATGATGTAATGCCAGCCTGCCAGGTTCGCCCAGACCCGGTTGAGTCCGCGCTTCGCATAATTGTAAGTACCTCCGGCACACGGAAGTGCCGCTGACATCTCGCCGTAGATCAGACAGGGCCAGATCGAAATGAGCAGGGATAAAAATGTAATTACAATAATCCCCGATCCGACATATCCAATCTGTGAGGAACCACAGGTAAACAGTCCCACTCCTACTACCGTTCCTATCGTCATACTGATCGACTCTTTCAGTCCGAGAGCACGCACCAGCTGACCTCCTTCGTTTTTCTCCATAATGTATCCTCCTTTGTCTGTCTTGCTGCTTCTATAGAAAAAGAGCACAGACGTCCTGCCTGTGCTCCTTCGCAACCATGTCTTTATTCTGCTTTTGAAAATTCTACGCCGCTTTTTTTCTTTTCCAGGATCTGTGCGATCAGATCCGCAATATGTGCGGCCGCCTCCACCGGCGGCACACCGTGCCTGCTGATATTCGATACAACCGTATACTCCGACTCAAGCATGTCCGGTCTCGCATGGTAGGCAATATATGCCGACATGCTCTCCGATGTCAGAAGACCCGGGCGCTCCCCGATGAGCACGCAGGTTACCTCCGCATCCAGAAGCGGTCCGATCGTCCGCGCGGTATTCACTCTGCAATACCGCACGAAAAACGGTGTCCCGACGGTAATTCCCTTATCCTCCAGACCCATTTTTATGGTTGGAAACAGATCCGGAATGTTCGCCTTGATGGACGGCGAGCACAGACCGTCGCCGAAATAGATCTGTACCTGCGGATGATGGACGCAGTTTTCCGCAATTTTTTGTCTGGCATCCGGCAAAAACTCCCTGCCCCAGTCCGGGCGGAGGAGCATTTCGTTTTTATTGGCGCATCTTGTCCGCACCTCAAAAACGCCAAGCTCCTTTACCACTTCCTCCGGCACTTCATTGAACACCGCGTCGTTTGCCGCCGCATGTGCCGCCAGAAACCGGAGCTGCGCCTCGGTCGTGTAGCGTGCGCCGCACCGTCCGATCCCGATCCGCGCGGGCGTCGCATGCTTCATCTTCCAGAGTTCCTTTTCATTGTGCGGGTGCTCCACCTGCATATATTCCATAATGTCTGTCTCTGTAATATCGCGGAGGCAGGCGGTCTCTTTTTCACTCATAAATCCCGTTCCTCCTATTTAAAGAATATGGACGGATCTCCGGCGTTCGGGCCGAGATGCCCGTTTTCCCAGATGCCCCGTTTTTCAAGCCATGCCTTAAACTCCGGTATCGGCTCCTTTTTCAGCAGCTGCCGGATACTCGCCACATCGTGATAGCTGGTGGACTGATACATCAGCATAATATCATCCGCCTGCGGCAGTCCCATCACATAGTGAACGCCCGCCGTTCCCAGAAGTGTCAGGATCGTCTCCGAGTCGTTCTGATCGGTCGGCATGTGGTTCGTATAACATACGTCGCAGCCCATCGGCAGTCCGTGCAGATGCCCGCAGAATACGTCCTCAAGCGCCGCCCTTGTGAGCTGCTTGGTGTCGTAGATATACTCCGGCCCCATGAAACCTACCACCGTGTTCACCAGAAACGGATGATAGTGCCGTGCCAGACCGTAACATCTGCATTCCATCGTCTGCTGATCGCTGCCGAACGCCGCCGAGGACGACAGTTCCGAACCCTGCCCTGTCTCAAAATACATGACGTTTGGACCCTTTGCCGGTCCCTCCTCCCGAAACAGCATCTCCGCCTCCGACAGCATCCCGGTGTTGATGCCAAACGCCGAGAGCGCCGCCTCCGATCCCGCAATCGACTGGAAACACAGATCGGCGCTTCCCTGCCTGGTTCTAAGCGCCTCCATCTGTGTTGTCACATGTGAGAGCACACAGGTCTGTGTCGGAATCTCATATTTATCCCGGATGTCCCCGAGCACTTTCCAGATCGCAAGCGTGCTGTCCACCGTATCAATCGCCGGATTCAGCCCGATGACGGCATCGCCGATGCCGTAGCTGAGTCCTTCTAAGGTGCTGGCTGCCACGCCTTCCACATCATCCACCGGATGATTGGGCTGCAGTCTCGACGCGAGCACGTTTTCCGTGCCGATCGTGGTATTGCAGGTCGCCGTCACCCGGATCTTGCTTCCGGCAAGAATCAGATCCATATTGCTCATGATCTTGGAGATCCCGGCAATCACTTCGCTGGTCATTCCCCGGCTTGCGCGCATCAGCGCCCCGCTGTCTGTGGCGTCACAGAGAATCCACTCCCGCATCTCCTGGATCGTTCTGTCCCTGATCGTGCCGTAGACCGTTTCATCAATATCATCCTGAATGATCCGCGTCACCGCATCCTCCTCGTAGGGCACCACGGGATGCTCTGTTAAATCTGCCACGGTCAGCTGTGCCAGCACCTCCTTGGCGGCAATCCGCTCTAAGGCGCTCTCCGCTCCCACACCTGCCAGCTCGTCTCCCGATTTTTTCTCGCTCGCCTTTGCCAGCACATCTTTTACATCCTTAAATTCATAGGTCTGCCCCAGCATCCGTGTCTTTAATATCATAAGCTACTCCTAACCATTAAATATCAATGTCTTTACTATCACGGGAATGACGTTACCCGATGCAACCGGTTCGCCCAGATCAATAAAATCTCCGCTCCCGCAGCTGATTCCATCGATGCAGATAACGCTGCACTTCTCTTTCAGTCTGTGATGCAGCGCCTGCCCGATTGCTTTTCCGATATCCTCCTCAAGCACCAGGATCAGATGCCTGCCCATGCCGCACTCCCTGACATACTGGTCTGCAATCAGTTCTGCTATTCTTTGTACCTGTGCGAAAGTAGGGCACTTTAACCCCTTCATGGCAAGCGCCACCTGCCGGTCTTTTTCCTGATCCTCCCGGTAAAGCTGCAGCGCCCGGTGCATGTTTTCCGGCAGTTTTTCAATCTCTTCCTCACGCTCCAGCAAAAGCTTCACCACCGGAATATTTTTTAACGGAAACGGTTTCGTCGTGTACTCAATCGTACTTCCGGAAATGTTCATGCTGTAGTTTCCCGCGCCGATCACCGTCGCCCGCATGGTTTCCCGCGCATCCGTCACTGCCGCCCGGCGAAACGCTTCGTTCTTCCGGATCGCCTGCGCCAAAAGGATTCCGATGTCCCCATAGCGGAACAGATCCTCCTCTTCCCCGAAGCATGCCGCCACCCCACCGGAGAACATCACAATATCGGGCGGCGTGCCATCCGCCAGAAGATGGTTGGTCTGCATGTAGGAAAGCTCTGCTGCCTCCGGCGCCAGATGCACTGCCTCCGCAAGAAGTTCCGCCATCGCAGCGGTGAGTCTGCGCAGCTTTTCCAGTTCTGCCGTTCCGCCCTCCGCAAGATCAATCTCAAGCCTGCCGCACAGCCATTGCAGCTTGGGCGCCATGTAGGTCACCCTGCCATCCTTCACGCGGATCAGTCTGCCGCCGATGTCGAGGCATGCCGTATCAACCATATTTCCGTTCTCAAAGACGCAGATATTTGTCGTGCCGCCGCCGATATCCAGATTGACTACCCGCTTCCCCGTCTTTTGGGACAAATCCGCGGCTCCCGCACCTTTTCCTGCCAGAACAGACTCCAGATCCGCTCCCGCTGTCGCCACGACGAACTCTCCCGCCACATCGGCGATCGCCCGCACTACCGACTCGGCATTTCTTTTCCGTGAAGTCTCCCCCGTGATGATGACGGCTCCGGTTGCAAGATCTGCCGGACAAACGCCCGCCTTCTCATATTCCTTTTTTATAATCTCATGCACGCGCTCCCCGTCAATCTCCTCCCGGGATGACAGCGGTGTAAAATAAATCTCACTCTCGTAGATGACCTCCTTTGACACCACCTTGATCTGTGGAATTCTGCCAAATCCGCCTGTGTTCTGGAGAATCATCCTGCTGAACACAAGCTGCGTCGTCGACGTTCCAATATCAATTCCGGCACTTAAAATCTCTTCCGTCTGCATTCTTCTCCTCCTCAAAAAATCGTCCTTTTTTGTCTGTGTCTGCCGCTCATAATATGATTACGCGGTTGTTTTTATCTACAGCAGCCAGGCTTTCACATCTTAGCGCAATCTGGTATTGCCTATTACATTAAATAAGAATCCTGCCTGCAGGATTCTCCGCCTGCGGCGGGTCGCTCTTGCGATATCTTCCGTCTCCGCCGCAGTGCGATCCCCGGGGAGCTTTTTTATGTAATAGGAACGAAGTTGCCTATTACATAAAAAAAGAGAGCAGCCGCTACCGCGGTGCTCCCTTGCACATGTCATCTGATATCTGAATTTAGAAGTTATTATAGCATGACACTTTTTGTTCAGCAATTTCCTTTTTTAACAAATATTTTACCGGCTGCTCATATATTTTTGTCTTTTTTGTACCTTTTGTATGACTTCTTCCAGCCTTTTTGTACGGATTCAGGCAGCGTTTTTTGCCTGCCTTACATTGTAGACCGTCGCCGAACCGACCACCAGCAGGGCGCCGATGACAGCAGTTGCACCGATTGTCTCCCCATAAAAGACAGCCACCAGAACCGGATTTAAGATGGGCTCGATCGTCGAGGTCAGCGACGCCGTGACCGGAGAGACCGCATCCAGTCCCCGCGACAGGAACACATAGGACAGACCAAACTGCACCACGCCGAGCAGCAGCACGAAGAACCAGATATGCAGTGACATCTCGTTCTCCTGCCCGTAAAACGGGATTCCGATCGCCGCGCTCAGCGCACAGGATACCAGAAGCGACGATTCAAAGTCCGCTCCGCGGAATTTCTTCTGCATCATCACAAGCGCATAGGCAAGACCTGAGAGAATCGCAAGCAGATTCCCCGCCATGGCTCCGGCATCCAGCGACGTATAAAAGAAGCAGAGAATCCCTGCAAAGACTCCCGCGCAGGCAAACACCGCATCCCGCCCCGGCTTTTTATGAAAGATCAGCCACATCAGGAGAATGACAAACACCGGCTCTGTGAACTGCAGCACGATCGCATTGGCAGCCGTCGTGAGCTTGGTCGCCGCCACAAAGGCAAACGCCATCACCGTATTGCACACCGCACCGAAGAGCACCGTCTTATTCCACACAAACTTCTGGCGGCGCAGAAGCATGTAACATCCCACAACCAGCACCGAGAAAATACTGCGCGCTCCCTGGATCGTCACCGACGACCACGGAATCGACTTGATTAAAACGCCTCCGGTGCTGAAACAGACTGCCGATAACAGTACGCGGACCGTTCCCCGCAGACTTTCCGCATTCATTTTTTTATCACTCATATCCATTCCTCCCATCCGGGTTTCTGTCGTATTCTCCATCCGCTCTTCTGTCGTATTCTCCATCCGCTCTTCTGCCGGATTCTCCCATCTGTGCTACTGCCACTTCCTATGAGATAAAAACATAGACCAGCACGAGTACTGCCAGAAACAGTACGTTTGCGATCGTAAACCACAGGAGATACCGCCCCTTGGTCTTATTATAATTGTGCGCGTAGATCTTATAAGAGATCAGGCTCGCCATCGAAGCGATGAGCGTTCCCAGTCCGCCCAGATTCACGCCGATCGTAAGATTTTTCAGATCGTGCGTAAAATCTGCCAGAAGAAGTGTCGCAGGAACATTGCTGATGATCTGGCTCGCACCGATGCCAACCGCCAGTTCCCTGCCCGCCACAAGACTTTGCAGGACAGACCGTACCGCCCCGATATTCCCCATATTGCCGATGAAGATGAAGAAACTGATAAACGTAAACAGCAGACAGTAATCCACCTGCAAAAACACCGCGCGATCCGTAAAAATGAGTACAATGAGCACCACGACGAGCATCAGCTCCCACGGAAGCACCCGCGCTACCGAAAGCAGGCTTAACACAAAGAGCGCCAGATAAATCCCGTTTTTCTTCCTGCCGGCTGCTCCGGACGTCTGCAAAAGTGCCCCCGTCTCCAGCGAGATCCGGCGCTTGCCCGCGCTGAGCACGAACACGACAAGCAGCAGAAGCACACCTGACACGAGCGTATACGGTGCCATCCATCCGACAAATTCACCCAGCCCGGCACCGGAGATGCTGTAAAGATATAGATTCTGCGGATTTCCGATCGGCGTCAGCATGCTCCCCAGATTCGCTGCAAGCGTCTGCAGCACAAACGCTGTCACAATCAGCCGCTCCTGGTGGCATTTCTGCAGGATTGTGCACGCAAACGGCACAAACGTCAGAAGTGCGACATCGTTTGTGATAAACATGCTGGAAAAAAGCACAAAAAAACAAGTACCAGCATCAGTTGCGCGGTATTCTTTGTCTTTGCCAGAAGCCGGCTGCCGATCGCATCGAACAATCCGTTGCTCTGAAATCCTGCCACAATCAGCATCAGCGACAGCAAAATGCCGAGCACGCGCCAGTCAATGTAGTCCACGTACTGCCGGCCCGGGTGCACCCAGAATGCCGATACCACAGCGAGAACCGTGGCGATCGTGAGTACCGTTTCTTTTTTTATAAAATCTATGATCTTCTGTAACATGTTGTCCATCATCTTTTCTGTTCCATTCTAAAAATTCCTTTCCTATTCTACTTCTCTTTTTTGCACTTGCATAGGATTTTTTTCTGAAAAAGCGGCATACTACCACAAGATAGCCTGTTATCGCTACATGCGCACAGCCGGCGCCTGTCATTTTCCAATGCCCGTCTGCTCGCGCAGGAATGGAGATTTACGTGAAAAATACAATATCCCTACCTGTCACAAATGAAAACGGCTCCTATGAGATCCGCCTGGAGAGCATCGGCGGGCTGGGCGCCAATCTCTGCGGAAAAATGCTCGGAGAGCTCGGCGCACTGTCGCTTTCGCTCAATTCCTTAAGCTTTTCCAGCTACGGCTCCGAAAAGCGCGGTTCACCGGTCAAGGCGTATGTCCGCTGGTGCGCAGACGACCGCCCGCTGCGCGTCAACAGCCCCGTGACCCGGCCACATCTGCTCGGCATCTTTCACGAAGGACTGATCGGCACCTACCCGGTCTTGGACGGCGTCACCGTAGACACCAAAAGCGTATTAAATACCCCCTTGTCCGCTGACGAGGCGGCAGATAAATACCATATTTCCATCGGAGAACTCTATTGTCTGGATGCCCTCGCACTTGCGATGGAAAGTCATTCCCGCATCAACATGGTCATGCTCGGTGCTCTGGTGCGCGCCAGCGGCTTTATCCCACGGGAAGCAGCCGAAATGCTCTGCCG
>OIDF01001052.1_pt1 | contig 13159 bp, 15 predicted proteins | sample 1581411 | NCBI WGS metagenome assembly OIDF01 (sample SAMEA3882515, study PRJEB24775) | human gut metagenome | biome: human-associated habitat; feature: intestine environment; material: feces | place: Netherlands | collected 2009/2010
TCAGCAACCGCAGCACCATTCATATTCCACAAACTCTCAAGCAATTTTTGTGATGCTTTTATTGATTTTGATACTTCATCCCAATCCATTGTACTAATTGCATTAAGATATTCCTTTGACACCTCTCGATTTGGAATTGAAACCTCTTCCGTCTCACTATCATATGTCATGTAGCCAAGATGTACTAAAAGTGTAAGCACATCATCCTTTGTGGCAAATGATGTCATGTCATTTTCAAATGTGCCTGTATTTATTTTCTCACTTTCACCGGCAAGCATTTTAATCACGGCATCTTTTAGACCATCCATATTCATTTGAATATAAACCTTGAGAGCCTCGTAAGTTTCAGTCTGATTCCAATAAGTACCAAATTTATGCTTTAGCATGGCTTCTACTACAGACTTCGGACTGTACATCGCATATTTCTTTACTCCATATTTGCTATGGGACACGAGCTTATATCCATTGTACCATGCCCTTGCCTCTTCAAAGTCCATATCATATCTGTCACACAATTCTCTGACCTCATCATCTGTAAAGCCAAAGTACTCTGCCAAAGCTCCCATATCTGTCATGGAATATTCCGTGAACATATTAAGAGCAGAATGTGAACCATATTTTTTAATCGGCAGTATACCTGTCATGTATGCAAGCGCTATATAGTCTTTATCCTTAAGCCAGCCTCTCAAAAAATCAAGGTATTTCTTCTGCGCTTCTTTATCCTGCGTAAATTCTCTAAACAGACAATCCCATTCATCAATAAGAATCACAAACGGCCTGCCTGTAGACATAAAAACATCCTGCATTACTCTCACAATATTTGACTTGTCCCGAAAAATAATATCCTTACACTCTATTGAAAAATCATCCGTAATGTATTCGCACAACATTTTAAGCATATCATCAACACTGTGTGTAACACTCAAAAAGTCCTGCATATTAATTTTGAGTACATCATACTTGTTAATATGTCTGTCATACGACTCATCATGACTTATTTTAAGGCCTTTAAATAAATTTTCTGCATCAGTCTTTCGACCATAATATGCTGAAAGCATATCCATGGCCATTGACTTTCCGAATCGCCTTGGACGGCTTACACACATATACCTTTGTAATGTATTTATACACTTATTCGTTTCTTTAATCAGACCGCTTTTGTCAACAAAAATCTCTGAATTTATCGCAAGCTCAAACGATCTTCCTGTCGGATTAACGTAAATGCCCAATGAATATGCCTCCTTGTTAATATGTTACTCTTTATTATACCTGCTATTTGCTAGTTTGCAACAATATTATCTGATGTATTATTTATAAGCCGCGTTATTGCTATAAAAATAGACTTAACTACTAATTCTACAATAACGCAGCATATTATGATTGTGTATAGGTTCATATGCTGATATTTCAGTCCACGCTCCCACGAGAGGAGCGACCTCAAACTCTTTAAGCTTTTCTATCTTTTCAGTATTTCAATCCACGCTCCCACGAGAGGAGCGACTGCTACAGCAATATCTCTCTCACTTTCAGCTCTTATTTCAATCCACGCTCCCACGAGAGAAGCGACGCAACTACGCTACGACAGGGGATATACCGACTAAATTTCAATCCACGCTCCCACGAGAGGAGCGACTGGCGTACTGCTGAACAGGCGGTTGCTTTCTTTGAGATTTCAATCCACGCTCCCACGAGAGGAGCGACCTTTGCAACATCAGCTTGGTCTACATCGTAGAATATTTCAATCCACGCTCCCACGAGAGGAGCGACGGGCAAAGCGGACATGTTTACCAAAAGAACCATCAGATTTCAATCCACGCTCCCACGAGAGGAGCGACCCACAACCCACGCCGCTAGTATGTCCTCCAACGTTTATTTCAATCCACGCTCCCACGAGAGGAGCGACCCAGGGCGTTATTGATTTACATTCCGGACTATACGATTTCAATCCACGCTCCCACGAGAGGAGCGACGCGCACTCGCAAAGAGTTTCGGTTACTCGTTCAAAATTTCAATCCACGCTCCCACGAGAGGAGCGACGTACTGATAAAGGCCCCTGGTTATGCGTGACTGAATTTCAATCCACGCTCCCACGAGAGGAGCGACTGTAAATGTTCCACCATCAACGCTATCTCCACTTATTTCAATCCACGCTCCCACGAGAGGAGCGACGTTGTAGGATAGCTTAAATTGCTGTCGTACTCACGATTATTTCAATCCACGCTCCCACGAGAGGAGCGACGCAGAAAATGAGACTGAAATCGCTGTTCTCAAGATTTCAATCCACGCTCCCACGAGAGGAGCGACTTAACGCTTCAACAACATTACAGCACTGCGATATAATTTCAATCCACGCTCCCACGAGAGGAGCGACTAAATGACGAGTAAAATATAAATCGCTCTTATCATTTCAATCCACGCTCCCACGAGAGGAGCGACTGAAACTAACGTTTCGTTTATCGGCTGTTTTGGCATTTCAATCCACGCTCCCACGAGAGGAGCGACCTCGATGAAGTCTGTGTCTCCAGGATCGCCAATCAGATTTCAATCCACGCTCCCACGAGAGGAGCGACTGTGGATAACACAGCAGGAGAACACAGCGAGAGAGGAATTTCAATCCACGCTCCCACGAGAGGAGCGACGCAGTAGCACATACACATGTGACTATTTTTGGTGATTTCAATCCACGCTCCCACGAGAGGAGCGACTCGCATTTCTGACCTGTGGCGTTGCTCCGTCAATATTTCAATCCACGCTCCCACGAGAGGAGCGACTATCCAGGGACCATTCACACGCCAGGCTTCAGGAATTTCAATCCACGCTCCCACGAGAGGAGCGACGTCGGATCACGAGGTCTTCGACCTCTTTGGAACTATTTCAATCCACGCTCCCACGAGAGGAGCGACAACACCCACGCGTATCTTCCTATCCGGTAGTCTCCATTTCAATCCACGCTCCCACGAGAGGAGCGACGGTGATCTTGCCGATCACTTCGTCGCGGTCATGGTTATTTCAATCCACGCTCCCACGAGAGGAGCGACAGTAAGCATAAGCACAAAAACCGATAGGAGATAAATTTCAATCCACGCTCCCACGAGAGGAGCGACCATGAGAGAGTTCATCGTGTCCTTTACGCCTGTATTTCAATCCACGCTCCCACGAGAGGAGCGACATGTTCCATCGCTGTTCACTGCTAAAGGTTGCTTATTTCAATCCACGCTCCCACGAGAGGAGCGACCTTTGCCGTTTCGGTCGCTGCCGACATGACATTATATTTCAATCCACGCTCCCACGAGAGGAGCGACGGTTGTCGATGTGGCTGCGCTTCGGTACCCATCTCTATTTCAATCCACGCTCCCACGAGAGGAGCGACGGTCTTGATGTGCTTTCCGCATCATCCGGAAACTTATTTCAATCCACGCTCCCACGAGAGGAGCGACGTCTGGCTCATATCGGACATTTCTCTGATCTGAATTTCAATCCACGCTCCCACGAGAGGAGCGACGCCGGAGCATCCGTCGTGGCATACATCATCGGAATTTCAATCCACGCTCCCACGAGAGGAGCGACGGATTTTCTCTGCGGATGCAAGCAGGGAATTTTATTTCAATCCACGCTCCCACGAGAGGAGCGACATCAAGTATCAAATACAAACTCTACGGAAGGGAATTTCAATCCACGCTCCCACGAGAGGAGCGACGTGTGTAAAATTTTCCACGAAACAATAAATAAGTGGATTTCAATCCACGCTCCCACGAGAGGAGCGACGTGTGCTGCAGCTGAATTTGTAAACCTTGCCAATATTTCAATCCACGCTCCCACGAGAGGAGCGACCGAGGCGCAGGTCGTCGTGGTCGATCTGGACAAATTTCAATCCACGCTCCCACGAGAGGAGCGACGGTTTCTGATTCCGTCCTCGCACGTCTCTGTGATATTTCAATCCACGCTCCCACGAGAGGAGCGACCCCGTTGAATGTGATTGAGAGGTCGTCATCGACATTTCAATCCACGCTCCCACGAGAGGAGCGACTTGGATGAGGTGGACAAATACCCAGGATCATCCAAATTTCAATCCACGCTCCCACGAGAGGAGCGACGCCCTTTTGGGATGTTTTTCTTCATCGGCATCAGCAATTTCAATCCACGCTCCCACGAGAGGAGCGACGTTGACCTCAAGTTCGATTTCAGTTCCCTCGTATATTTCAATCCACGCTCCCACGAGAGGAGCGACTGATGTGTCCTGCAATCCGGTTCTCAAGGTCTGTATTTCAATCCACGCTCCCACGAGAGGAGCGACGGAACGCGGCCTGGACTTCTTCGAGGTACTCAGAATTTCAATCCACGCTCCCACGAGAGGAGCGACGCGTACTTCTGCACGTGCTTTGCTATGTCTTCGATATTTCAATCCACGCTCCCACGAGAGGAGCGACGTCAGCTTCAGATTCGATGTCGTCATCCTTTTCGCTATTTCAATCCACGCTCCCACGAGAGGAGCGACGCATCGCCTCAGTTCAGACGGTTCCATCTGTCCTATTTCAATCCACGCTCCCACGAGAGGAGCGACCGCTTCGGGTTCCGGTGCATCCTGGCTATCAAAATTTCAATCCACGCTCCCACGAGAGGAGCGACCTGCTTCAGCTTCCGGATCCGCTTCTGCGTCCTCATTTCAATCCACGCTCCCACGAGAGGAGCGACGCAAAATTGAAAGAGGAAATCCGTGCACAATTTGAAATTTACGTGAAACACCTCATCATGCTCGGAATTTTGAAAACCGGCCCAGATTTAACCGGAGCGAAAGCCCAAAGCATGGTCGATCAGATTCAGAAAATTATCGATGAGGAAAAGGCAGCAGGACACCAGAAGGAAGTCACGCATGCAGTATTTGAAGAATTCAATCTGACAAAAGCAGAGAACCTAGCCTGCGGATATTACACAGACCGAGTCAAGTATGAAGCATACGCACCGTACTGGCTGGAGCACATCCACCAGGAACCGGACGGAAAAGTGACAAGCGACCTGCTGCCAGGCATGACATGGCACCCGGAAGCGGGCGTGTGGGTTTCCTTTTCAGAGCCATCGTTCACTTTGATGATGCCGCCCACCCAGGCAGGAATCGATGCGCAGCATAAGGAAGACACGGAGAGATTCAAAAAATATTTGAAAGAGGTGAGGCAGGAATGAACTACCAGGGAAACAACCCGGAAGGATATCCGGATCCGACAGCCAACCAGGCAGTAGGAATCGTATCCAGGGAAGAAAAGGAAGCTGCGAAAGCAAAGAAGCAGCCAGGGATTATGACATCAGGGCAGCCATGAAAGCAATCAGAGCAATCGCCGGAGCATACGGACTGACGATCGAGAACAGGATCACATTCAAAGACAAAGAAACGGAGGAAATATTCAGATGACCAACAAGGAAAGATTTATCGAATTATTAAGAAGCACAAAGAGAGAAGGAATCGAGAAGCTCATCGACTTCCTGGAGAAGACCGACTTCTTCACAGCACCGGCATCAACCAGATTCCACTCCAGCTACGAAGGAGGACTGCTGCAGCATTCGCTCAATGTTTACGACTGCCTGGCTGGCCTCGGAACCACGACCGGAGACGTTCAGGAATTCCAGGCTGCAGGTATGAGATTAGACTCCATCCCGCAGGAATCCATCATCATCGTGGCGCTGCTCCATGACCTCTGTAAGGCGAACTTTTACGCCACAGAGATGCGCTGGCGCAAGGATGCCAATAACAAGTGGGAGCAGTACCCGGTATACGCGGTCAACGACAGAAACCCATACGGCCACGGCGAGAAATCAGTCATGATGGCATCAGAGTTCATCCACCTGACCATGGAGGAACGATATGCAATCAGATGGCACATGGGAATGAGCGAAGCCAATATCATCCAGACATACTGCCAGGCCGCAGAGAAATACCCGCTGGTATTATTCACGCACATGGCAGACCAGATGGCCACAAGCTACCTGGAGACCAACACCGGAAACAAGAAACCGGAAGACATCTACCTCGGAACAGAACCGGCAGCGCAGGATCCGGAAGAATTCGCAGAGGCAGAGCCTATCTAACAGGAGGGCAGCCATGAACACAGAAAGAGACGACAGAGAGCAGATCGAGGCCACCAGAAAGATGATGGCCGAAAAGGAGGAAAAGAAGCGTGCTAGAGAAATACGAAAAGGACTTCGACGAAAACGAATTCATGCGTTCCTTCATGGAAAGAAAGCAGATAAGCACTAAGAAGCAGGCGCTGGCTGAGCTTCGGAAGCTGATCAAGAAGGAAGGATACTATCAGACGAAAATCAAGGAAGCTCTGAAGAAACGATATCCGGATGCATTCGTGGCCAAGATCTCCCAGGGAGCATACAGCCAGGCAGGCATCCCGGACGTCATGTTCATAAAGGATGGCCACTACTTCGGATTTGAGGTCAAGCGTCCAGTCGTCGGAATCAGATCCAAGCTGCAGGAGCAGACAGCCAAGATGATCCAGGCCGCAGGCGGAACCGCAGCATTCGTCTGCTGGCCAGAAGAAGCAATCAGAGAGGTGGAAGAATATGAAAAGAGCCAAAGATAGATACCTGATCAACCGAACCAAATACAAAGACATCAAGCGATACGACCATAAGCAGATGGAAGACTTTCTGACAGACGTCTACAAGAACGGATATGCAGACGGAAAAGAATCCGTGCCCGGAGAGCTTCAGGACGTGGAAAAAGCGCTGCAGGGCGTCAAGGGCATCGGGCCGATCGTGTGGAACAGAATCAAGGAACGTCTGGCCGAGCTTTTCAGAAAGGAGCAGTCATGAAAGCACTAACCATTATACAGCCATGGGCGACACTGATCGCAAGCGGTCACAAAATGAACGAAACGAGATCCTGGAAAACCAACTATCGCGGGGAAGTTTTAATCCACGCAGGGAAGAACCCGAAGGACTATACAAGCGGATGCTACATTGACGATCCGGATGGCCGACATTTCCAGGAAGCTGGAATCACACCGAATAACTTCGAGGACCTGCCAAGAGGATCAATCATCGGAAAAGCAACCCTCGTAAATTGCATCCACATCAATAAGGAGTTCAGAGATCACCTGAAAAGAAGCAATCCCGCAGAGTATGCGTTCGGAGACTACCGGATAGGAAGATACGCGTGGGTGTTTGAAAATCCGGTGCTATTTGAAAAACCAATACCGGCAAGGGGAAGACAGGGATTGTGGAACTGGGAGGATGACGCCAATGAGTAAAAGAGAGTCGATAAACCAGGAACCGCTCACCATTGAAGAACTGAAGACAATGGCTGGACTTCCGGTCTGGTGCCCGGAGGAAGAAGCATATGGAATCGTGATGTGCGATAAAATCGGACAATGGGCTGGAATCCCATTCTTGCACGGAGTCTGGTACAGCGACGATGACGGAGTAGGCGTGGAATTCAACCACAACATCATCGGAAGAAAGCTGAAATGCTTCAGAGTAGAGGACAAGAAAGAGATCGCCATGCCGCTGCAGAACAAAGAGATCGGCTTCGGAGACCAGACGCTGGCATGCCCGAACTGCGGTCAGAGCGCCATAGTGAATCCGTTCAGAAAAGACAGAGAGATCTATCCATACTGCCCGTGGTGCGGTCAGAAGCTAAAGGAGGCAGAAGATGAGCAGACAGAGTAGAGAACTGAAGAAACAGCAGGAAAGAGCCAAGAAGTACGGATGCGACGGAAGATGCTACTGGAGCACCGGAATGTGCCCAAGCGTCGAGATCTGCGACGAAACCAGAGTCGGAGAAGCCATCGCAACGGCGATCGGGCTGATCACAGTCTTAGCAATGATAGCCATGGTTCCAATCATCGTGATCGGCGGAGCGATCATGCTGATCTGGTCGATATTTGCAGGATAAGGAGGAAAAAGGAATGGAGAACGATAAAATTCATGATTACACAGACGCATACCTGGAAAGCTACCTGAGAGCGCTGGACAAGACGCACAATCCAGATCTGGCCATTCAGACAGCGATGGGCGTCACTATGGTTTTAAGAATGATCGATGCGCAGAACGAACCGAAGCAGCCAGCGCAGCCGCAGATCAATCCAATGGCGGCGCTTTTTGGAGCCATGATGCAACAGGCAGCGCAGAACCAGCAAGAGGAAGGCAGCGAGATCGAGAGCGACGACGATGAATAAGTCGAAAAAATACAGTGAAATCATTCTCCTGGGGCAGATGCTCCAGGAGAGAAAGATCGAGCATGAGCAGCACGACCTATACGACGGATATCAGATCATAGTCCCGCTGCCGGAATCAACGAAGGAAATATCCGTCATAGAGCACCAGTGCAGCTACGGAAGCATCATGAACTTATTGGAGATATGGGCCGATGGATCGATTCAAGGATACCTGTCGGCAAAGCAGACGCTAAGAATCATCGAGCGCGTAAAAGCCAGGGAATCTCCCCGGTAACAAGCTCGGAAATCAAAGAAAAGGAGAGAAATGCGATGCAGGAAATCAACGAAGAATTGGAGAACGATAGATCAGTATTAGAATGGATGCTCGGCCAGTATGTCCGAGCGAAGCGCCGAAAAAAACAGCTAGAGGTCCGGCTTCTTGAGATCAACGCTGAGCGTGACTCTCCGATCGGAGGGCAGGGATACGATCCACTGCCGAGAAGTGGAGGCAACAGCGAAGGCGCAGCCGGAATCCTTATGAAGCTGGCCGACATTGAAGACAGGATCTACGAGCAGAAAGCCAAGGCCGATAAATCCATGGTCAGCGTGGCAACGATCCTGAATTTTTTACCGGAGGAATCTATGGAGCGCGAGATCTGCGAGCTCCGCCACATCGATGGCCATGAATGGGGAGAGATCGCAGAGGGAATCCCGATGTCAAAAAGCCAGTGCCACAGAATCCACAAGGCCGCCATGTACGAGCTCCTGGAATTTAACTACGTGAAAGAACTTGTCACGGAGAACCGGGAATCGTATGAATATTACATCGAGAAAAAAGAGGAAGCCAGATACCGCCGCGAAAATCAGGCCAGGAAAAATGCCGGGAAATTTTCTCCGGAAAAATCTACGCGAAAAAATCCGGAGAAAAAAATCCAGCCTTTGAGGCCCGGAAAATCTGGCCGGAAATTTTAAGGCGAAAACAAAGCCCGAAAAAAGCCTGGAAATACATAGCCGAAAAAACAGGCGGAAATAAAGCGCTTTTTCAGAGGCCCATATAAGGCCCGAAATACAAGGCCGCAAAATAGGCCCATATAGCAGGGGCTTATACGAGGCCTATACACAAGGCCACGGCACAAGCTCAGTCCACAGGGCAGGCATAGCAGGCCCACACACCAGGGAGCAGGGCAGAGCACAGCCCCACAGCACCAGGCCACAGGGACACAGGCAGGCCAGGAGAGCAGGGCACACAGCAAGGCCAGGCTCACGCACACACCCAGCAGCCACGCTCGCAGCACGCACAGCACAGGGCAGCCAGGGCACCAAGGCAAGCAGCACACCTGCATCAGATGAAAGATGCGACACCATGCACCACTTGCATGTGGTATAGTAGTAGCATCGAGGCAGGCGGATGAGAGAGACAGACACACCAAGGCGCAGAGCGAACATTCTGCAATCTAAACAAACAGAAGCAGCACCACATCGAAAGAGATCAGCACAAGAGCTGGTCTCTTTTGCTTTGTCAGTAATGCACAAATCGTAGGTACTACTTTTGTTTATTTTTTCCAGCGGGGCGAGGAAGGCCCGATGCTTTCCCGGACATGACCTTAATTTTTTTTCGCGTTTCGTTACGCCCAGCCCGGTACATCAAGGAATTTATAACAGATTGGAGGCAGACCGGATGACAACAGAAATGAAAATGGAGACACGAAGCCTGGCCAGCTTGCGCCCGGCGGAATACAACCCAAGAGTCCAGCTGCAGCCAGCCGATCCAGAATATCAGAACATCATAAACCAGGACGGAACCATCATCGGAGGCCACCAGCGCTACAACGTTATGAAGGACCTCGGATACACCGAGGCGCAGGTCGTCGTGGTCGATCTGGACAAGAATAATGAGAAGGCGCTCAATATTGCGCTGAACAAAATCACAGGAGAATGGGATGAGATCAAGCTGAAAGACCTACTGCTCGACCTCGATCTCAATGATTACGATCTGACAGCGACCGGTTTCAGTTCCAAAGAGGTCGAAGACCTCGTGATCCGACTCGATAAGGACGTGGAAGCCGAAGATGACGACTTCGATGCCGACGCAGACTATGAATCCATCGAGGAACCGGTCACCCAGCGCGGAGACATCTGGATCCTGGGAGACCACAGGCTCATGTGCGGAGATTCCACCGACCTCGGCGACGTCAACACCCTGATGGGCGGCGAGGAAGCAAACCTCGTGATCACGGATCCGCCGTACAACGTCAACTACAAGGACGGATCCATCAAAAACGACAACATGGACGAGGGATCCTTTGAGGATTTCCTTCAGAATGCATTCCTGGCCATGTTCGAGAACATGAAACCAGGAGCCGCAGCGTACATATTCCACGCAGACAGCGAAGGCCTGGCGTTCAGGCGTGCATTCAGAGATGCCGGATTCAAGCTGGCAGAGTGTCTGATATGGGAAAAGAACTCCTTCGTGCTCGGCCGCCAGGATTACCAATGGCGCCACGAACCAATCCTCTACGGATGGAAAGAAGGCGCTGCGCATTACTTCATCGACGACCGAAGCCAGGACACAATCCTCCTGGAAGATGAACTCGACCTGGAATCCATGAAGAAAGAAGACCTGATCACATACATCAATCAGATCATCGCCCAGTACAAAGACCAGACGACCGTCCTCTTTGAGAAGAAGCCGACAAAGAACGACGTGCATCCAACAATGAAGCCGGTAAACCTGGTCGGAAGACTGATGCGGAACTCCAGCAAGCCAGGATGGAACGTCCTCGATTTATTCGGAGGCAGCGGATCCACACTCATGGCAGCAGAGCAGATCGGCCGCCGGGCGTTTCTGATGGAGCTTGATGAGAAGTTCTGCGACGTAATCGTCCACCGATGGGAAGAATTCACAGGAAAGAAGGCTGTAAGAGCCGGGAAGTTGGAGGTGAGCCTATGATGAACCAATACGAAATCATGGCCGAAATTTTGCGGGGGGGGGTACGCTCAGATGAGTGATGGAGAAGTAAAAGGCAGCTTTTATCGGACAGAGATCATCGCGCAGCTTTTCGGAGTGACCGTCCGCCGCGTGCAGCAGCTCACCCAGGAAGGCATCATATCCACCACCAAGATCCTGGAAGATGGAAAGAGCGTCCGAAGATACGACCTCGTGCCTACGATCCAGGCATACGTCAAATACCTATCAGACAAGGCCTACGGAAAGCAGCACCGTACCGATAAGGAGATCGAACTCAGGGAACAGAAGATGCAGGCCGACATCGCCCTGAAGGAGAGCCAAGGAGAACTGCATAGATTGAAGACCGAGATAGCAGCCGGTCAGTACATCAGCGTAGAAGAAGTAAAACTCGACTACGCTAAATTTTTTGTTGTATTTAAAAAATTCGCCATGAGCATACCGGCCAGGGTAACCGGGATGCTTTCAGGACAGATGGAACCGTCTGAACTGAGGCGATGCGAAAAGGAGATAGCCGCGGAAGTAAACAGACTGCTCGGAGCGTTTGTCATTGCCGGAATAGTGGGACCAGAGGATGTGAAGAAAGATGGCACCCTTAAAGAAGAAAAGAATACAGATTCGTAAATTTCCAGTCACACAATACCAGGCAGACGCACTCAAGCAGCTCTGCCCGCCTGAGAACATAACCGTTTCAGAGTGGGCAGAAAACTACAGAGTCCTAGACTCCAAGACATCCGCCCTCCCAGGACCATGGCGAAATGAAAAGACGCCGTACCTGAAGGAGATCATGGATGAGCTCATCAATTACGACACGGAAAGAATTATCTTCGTAAAACCGACACAGGTCGGAGGAACCGAAGCCCTTCAGAACATGCTCGGATACGTTATCCAGCAGGATCCATCCCCGACCATGATCGTCTACCCAACAGACATCCTGGCCAAGAGTATCAGCGAGAACCGACTGGAACCAATGATCATGGCAACCAGGACGCTGAAATCGCTTTACAACAAAAACGAATCATCACAGCTGGAGCTGCAGTTTGATGGAATGTACCTGTCGCTGGCCGGATCCAACTCGCCATCGTCCCTGGCATCGAAGGCGATCAAGTACCTGTTCTTGGATGAGGTGGACAAATACCCAGGATCATCCAAGAAAGAGTCGGATCCAATCTCACTGGCGATGGAGAGAACCAAGACCTTCCGAAACAGGAAGATCTACATGACGTCAACACCAACTCTGGCCACCGGCCATATTTGGAAAGCACTCATGGATGCGGATATCGAAAAGCATTACTTCATACCGTGCCCGCACTGCGGATCCATGATAGAGCTCACGTTTCAGAATTTGAAGTTCCCGTCCGGTGACGACCTGAGCAACCAGGACAGAGCCGACATGGCGGTCTACCGGTGCCAGGAATGCGGTGGAGACATCACAGACCAAGACAAGGAACAGATGCTCCGGTACGGAGAATGGAAGACCGTGCGCGAGAATTCAAAGTACAACCGCAAGGTAGGATTTTGGATCAACACACTTTATAGTCCGTTCGTCCGATTTTCAGAAATCGTGAAAGAATTCCTGGATAGCAAGGACGATCCGGACAAGCTGCAGAACTTCACGAACTCATGGCTCGCAGAACCATGGGAAGACACCAAGCTGAAGACATCGGCCGACACCGTACTGGAACGCCAGACAGAGCGGCCGGAATTCACAGCACCAAGCTGGACGAAGTTCCTGACCGCTGGAGTGGACGTTCAGGAGACGTCGCTCTACTGGACCATCCGAGCGTGGGGCAGCTACATCACGAGCCAGAACATCGCGCACGGCCAGGCGTTATCCTTCCAGGACATCGAGCAGATCATGAATACGCCGTACTTCACAGAAGACGGAGACCAGCTGATCGTGGCATTGTGCCTGATCGACTCCGGATACGACGCAGACAGCACGTATGACTTCTGTGCCCTGAATTCAGAATGGGCGCTGCCGGTCAAGGGTTCCAACAACCCGATGCTGTCACATTTCAAACTATCGAAGATCAAC
>OIDF01001053.1_pt1 | contig 13154 bp, 10 predicted proteins | sample 1581411 | NCBI WGS metagenome assembly OIDF01 (sample SAMEA3882515, study PRJEB24775) | human gut metagenome | biome: human-associated habitat; feature: intestine environment; material: feces | place: Netherlands | collected 2009/2010
TCAGAGGAAAGCGGAGCAATCATTTCCGTTTACAAAGGCAAAGCAAGCACGGGGCTTTATGTCGGCTAAAAGGTCAGGCGGCTGCGCCGTTTCCCGATAAATCTTCCTCTCGCTTCGCTGCGAGCGTATTTATCGGGAAAACCTTGTATCCGACCGCCCCGCCACCCACCGACCGAAAGGGAAAAAATAAGGGTGGGGTTATATGGGTAAGCAGACGGCAGGGATAGCCACCGCAGAAAGGCAGACGGACGGTACGCCGCAGGGTATTTACGGAGAAAATACCGTAGCTTATTAGGGAATTTTCCGAGCCGCAATACTACGTATCGCTGAAAATTCCCCAATAAGGCAAGGGGCAAGCCCCTCTGCACACCCCATCGGGGACGGCATTTGCCGCCCCTGAAGATACAAAAAAATCATTGTTGCACAAGCCAAAAAAGAAAGGAAGAATATATGGGTTTCGTAGTTTTACACATGGAAAAGGCGCACGGTTCCGACAGCGGGACGACCGCCCACATAGAGCGTTTCATCATACCCAAGAACGCTGACCCCACACGCACGCATCTAAACCGAAAACTCATCGAATATCCCGAAGGAGTGAAAGACCGTTCGGCGGCTATCCAAAGGAGGCTGGAAGAAGCGGGACTGACACGCAAAATCGGAAGTAACCAAGTGCGGGCAATCCGCATCAACGTGTCGGCAACACCCGAAGACATGGAACGCATCGAACGGGAGGGACGGCTGGACGAGTGGTGCGCCGACAACCTCAAATATTTTGCCGACACGTTCGGGAAGGAGAACATCGTGGCGGCTCACCTGCACTTGGACGAGAAAACACCGCACATGCACGTCACACTTGTGCCGATAGTCAAGGGGGAACGCAAGCGGAAGAAAAGGGAGGAGCAGGCGAAGAAACGCTACCGCAAGAAGCCGACCGACACCGTGAGGCTGTGCGCCGATGACATCATGAGCCGCTTGAAACTGAAAGCCTATCAAGACAGCTACGCTGTTGCGATGAAAAAATACGGTTTACAACGGGGCGTGGACGGTTCGGAAGCGAGGCACGTTTCCACGCAGCAATATTACCGTGACATAAAGCGACAAACAGAGGAACTGAAAACGGAAGTGGTGGAATTGCAGGAACGGAAAGAAACGGCACGGGAAGAGCTTGAACGGGCGAAAAAAGAGATACAGACCGAACGGCTGAAAGGGGCAGCCACGACCGCAGCCGCCAACATCGCCGAGAGTGTCGGTTCTCTTTTCGGGAGCAACAAGGTCAAGACACTGGAGAGGGAGAACACCGCCCTGCATAGGAAGGTAGCCACACACGAGGAGACCATCGAAGCCCTGCAAGCCGAGATACAGACCATACGGGCAGACCACAGCCGCCAAGTGCTGGAAATGCAGCAACGGCACTTGCTGGAAAAGAACGAGACGGTAACAAAACATCAAACGGAAGTATCAAGGCTTAACGCCTTGTTGATAAAAGCCACAGAATGGTTTCCTTGGTTTCGTGCTATGCTCCGTATTGAGAAATTGTGCCTTGCTGTCGGTTTTACCCATGAACAGACCGCCCATTTAATGACAGGCAAGCCATTGCCGTACAACGGCGAACTCTATTCCGATGAGCATAGGCGTAAGTTCAAGACGAATGATGTTACTGCCAAAGTTGGTACAAACAATGGAAAGCTGATACTTGCCATTGACGGACTGCATATCGGGGAATGGTTCAAGAAACAATTTGAACGATTACAACAGAATGTCGGCTTGAAGCCTGTAGATACTGATGGTAAATACTGCAAGGAATATGCACAATAAGTAATTTTTCATGTTTTTCATAAATTAAGAGTTAATCAATTGCATCCAATAAAATGAATGCAGCCCAGTAAAAGGGATCCTTATATTTTTTTATTTTCTTGAACTCTTTGGGCATAGGCTTTTTGCTCTGTTTTTCTTTTTGCCTGGCTTCTGACTGCCAGCGCTTGTCGGGAGTTGTTTCAATTTCAACTTCGTAGTCACGTACATACTTCTGGGCCTCGCGCAAAGATTCAAATTTGCTCTTTCCTGCGAGCAGATTCTTGTAAAACTGTGTCATCAAGAGTTGAGTAGCATTATCGTCCACTTTCCAGAGACTCATTAATAATGTGTTGGCTCCCGCTTTTTTGAAACCGCGTTGCAAGCCGAATACTCCGTCACCGGTTATTTCTCCCAGTCCGGTTTGGCAGGCAGAAAGTACTACCAGGTCTAACCCTCGTAAATCTAAACCGGCAAGCTCTTTGGCGGTGAGTATGCCGTCTTCTAATCCTTCCGGCAAAGGATTTCCTTTCAGTGCAATATTTGCTCCTGACAATAGCAGTCCTGATCGAGTCAATGCTTTGTCTTCTACGTAGCGTGATTGGTTATTGTCTCCCATCATCAAGAAATCAAGATCCTTTGTCTGTCTGGCTTCTGTTTCTGTCCAATAGAAACCATGAGTGGCGATATGTAGCATACTGATATTCTTACCTGATAAAGCTTTAAAAGATTCTTCTGTACCTCGTAAATCCATATATAAGGCTGGCTGAAGTCTCGTATTCTCTAGTGCTTGTTTAATTTGTTCAGCTTCTATCTTAGTGGCGGGAAGGTATTTGGCTCCGTCACGCAGGTTTAGGGAATCCGGATAGAAGGTATGTTGAATATTCAAGTCTCGAGGAATATCAGTATATTTTTTGTTTTCGACTACTAAAGCTGTTGTATCAGCATCATATTTAAGACCTCCATAGAGAACAGCTTCTTTAATATGGCTTTTGTCTTTTATCATAACCAATTGTCGCGTAGACGACAACCGATAGAAATTTATTTGTTCCGCTATAAAAGTAGAGTCGCTGCTTGGAAGGTGTTCTATGGCGATGTTATGGAGTTGCCCAGCAGGAGCAAAATAAACATTCTTTCTTTGTTTGGAACGGCAACTTTTTATTCTCAACTTTGCTCATTTAAGAGTCTGTTTAAAAACCAACTGAATAAAAGCTTTTATTACGCCAATGAACCTATTATTAGAGCGATTTTTCCCCTTTTTTAATCCCTACTTCCCTTTTTATTAATACTTTTGGGCGTTGTTTTTAATTCGTTAGACAGATGTCTTCTTTCCGTTAGACAATTGTTGTTCTTTCGTAAGATGGACGTTTAACGAAACAGCAACAATTGTCTAACGAATTAAACTCGGTGCATCAGGACTTGTTCTTGCAGCATTGAATGAATAATATTGCCCAACTGATATTCTAAATTATATGAGTGCTTATTACGATTTATACCAGACCCCCAATCCTTCTCCGGAGGACGGTGAAGAAAAGCTGCTTCACGCCCGTATTCTTCCCAAAGGAACCATTCCTGCCGATAAATTCCGCGAACTGGTTCACAAGGCTACCGGTTTCAGCCCTGCCATTCTCGATGGCACGTTGCAGGCTATAACGGATGAGTTGCACAGCTGGCTGGCAGACGGATGGATAGTTGAAGTGGGCGAATTGGGATTCTTTTCGTTGTCATTGAAGTGCGACAAGGCCGTGGCGAATAAAAAGGATATTCGCTCTCCGTCCGTACATTTTCAGAATGTGAACTTACGTATCAGCAGTAGATTCCGCAACCGCTTTCAGACAATGGAGCTGGAACGGAAAGCATCTCCCTATATCTCTCATTCCAAATTGACATTGGAGGAGCGGAGAAAAAAACTGTTGCAGCATTTGAATAAGTATGGCTGCATTACGCGTACTGATTATGAACAGCTGACCGGAAAGGCGAAACATCAGGCGGTGGCCGATTTGAACCTATTTCTGGAAGAAGGTATTATTCGCAAATATGGTAGTGGAAAAACAGTGGTATATCTCAAGCCATGACAAGCAAGAGAGTTAGAGGAGTTATCACTTTGCTCCGCTAGGGGTTACAGCCGATACTCTTGTGTATGTATTCACAGAACTATCGGCTTTAACTCCTAAGCCGACTTGCCGGCTGATGACTCCTTCTGACTCCCGATAACTCCTTTAAACGAAAGAGCCGTGCGTATAAAAAGGGAAGAAACTTTTAGTACTGCCGATTTGTTTTTAACTTTGTCAATTGAAAACTAATAAAAACAAGCGTATGAATATGAAGGTTGTATCTATGTGCCTGATATGTGCCGGAGCTTTGTTGACCGGTTGTGGAAACGGCGGTAAAAAGGAAGCGGAAACTTCGGAGAGAAAGGAAAAAGAGGCCGTGGTTGGTAGTGATAAAGACGAACATGGTTGTATTGCTTCTGCCGGATATACGTGGAGCGAGGTGCAGAAAGATTGCATCCGTTTGTGGGAGAAAGGTGTCCGCATGAATGCAGTGGATGATGCCGGGAAGACTTTGTTCTTGGTGTTCAGTCCGGACTCTACGCAAGTGGAGTTGTTTTTCTCGGAGGAAGGTGTTTCGAACGAAATTCTGGACCGTCGAGGTCTGCCTGCCGGTGGATATGCCTGGAATGTGGAAGATGATGATACGAAAAACGTACGTCTGGAAGACGGTGAGTGGACGGTCAGCCAACGGGGGAGGCTCATTTATCAGGAAGATGCGAATGGTAAATAATATAAGAATATGGAAAATTTGAAGGCGTTGACAGAGGCTGTCTGCTGTGTAGCCCGTGAAGCCGGGCATTTTTTGAAGGAAGAGCGGAAAAGTTTCCGTCGGGAGGTGGTGCAGGAAAAACATGCGCACGATTATGTATCTTATGTGGACAAGGCTTCCGAGAAAAAGGTTGTATCTGCCCTTAGGAAATTGCTTCCCGAAGCCGGATTCATTGCCGAAGAAGGGTCTGCTGCCTATAGTGACGAAACGTATTGCTGGGTAGTGGATCCTTTGGATGGGACAACGAACTATATTCACGACAATGCTCCCTATTGTGTAAGTATTGCCTTGCGTGACAAGCAGTCGCTTTTGCTGGGTGTGGTTTATGAACCCTGCCGAGACGAGTGTTTTTATGCTTGGAAAGGAGGAGGAGCCTATGTGAACGGAGAACGGTTGCGTGTTTCGCTTGTCAGTGAACTGAAAGACGCTTTTGTGGTGACAGAGTTACCCTACAATTTCGAGCAGTATGCCCGTACGGGCGAACATTTGATACACGAACTTTACGGTAAGGTTGCAGGCATTCGCATGAATGGTTCGGCGGCGCTTGCCCTCTGCTATGTGGCTGCCGGACGTTTTGACGCTTGGCTGGAAGCTTTTATCGGTAAGTGGGATTTCTCTGCGGCTGCACTCATGGTGTTGGAAGCCGGCGGTAAGGTAACAGACTTTTTGGGAAACGAGAACTTTATAGAAGGGCATCATATCATAGCCACCAACGGGCCGCTGCATCCGTTGTTTTTGCGGTTGGTACGGGAGGCGCTGCCATTCTGATACGGTTCTTATTGCCTTATTACACTTTTTTATGGAAAACACATTTAAAGCCTGGTTCTTGTCCTTTGTCCATCTCTTCTTCCCGCGTCAGTGTGCTGTATGCGGGAGCTCTTTGCAAGAGGGAGAAGAGGGCATTTGCATCAGGTGTAATATGAATATGCCACGGACAAACTATCATCTTCGCGAAGACAACTCCGTGGAGCGTATGTTTTGGGGGAAGATACCTCTGGAACGCGGCACTTCCTTCTTTTATTATCACAAAGGAAGTGATTTCCGCCACATCCTGCATCAACTGAAGTATGGAGGCCGGAAAGATTTGGGAGAAATAATGGGGCGTTTTATGGCAGCGGAGCTGGCGGCTACCGGTTTTTTCCGTGGTATAGACGTAATTATCCCCGTTCCTCTACATCCCCGCAAACAAAAGTTGCGCGGATACAATCAGAGTGAATGTATAGCGCGCGGCGTTTCTGCCGTAACGGGTATTCCTATTGATGTGTCCTCCGTGCTGCGCAGAAGACATACGGAAACGCAGACCCGAAAGTCTGCTTACGAGCGTTGGGAAAATGTAGACGGTATTTTCCTTCTCCGCTATCCGGAACGCTTTGTGGGGAAACATATCCTTATTGTGGATGATGTACTGACCACCGGAGCCACTACAACTGCATGTGCCGATGCGCTTAAAGATGTGGGAGGCGTACATGTTAGTATCCTGACGCTGGCAGTGGCGGGTTCGTGAATCAGAAGCGGAAACGTCCGCCTGCCACGATTGTTCCCGTATATCCTACGCCGAATTCGGTGAAGAAGGCAAACTGATTTCCATATTCGATACCCAGAAAACTGAACTGATAGGCAAATTCCTTTTTGTGATAAGTGTCTCCTCCAAAGCTGTTCCGGAGGAAATAGGCGCCGAGCCCTGCAGAGGAATATAGGGAGAATTGGGGGCGGGTGAACCAATGCCACCGGAAGGTGGGGAGGATATACAGATAGCGCCGGTCATCGTTCTTATTCTCATCCAAAACTTCATAAAGGCTACTGGCCGTCCCTCTATTACCGGTTATTCCTCCGGTTATGCCTAGGCTGATTTTACGGTTGATTCTATAAATATAACTGATATTCAGAGCGCCGTAATAGCTGGTCTTCTCGCGTGTATAGATTCCAAAACTTGCTGTCGGAGCAATAAACTCTTCGGCTATACTATTGGCGTCGGTAATGGGGAGGAAGCCGTAACTGACGGATATTTCATGGTGGCGGAATTTTTCTCGCGTAGAAACAAGAGAGGTTTGTGCTTTACCAGCGGTACATAGGCTGAATCCTATGACTAAAAAGAATAAAAGAGTTTTCATTGTAGTTTGGTGTTTGGATTAAAATATGTTTTTCTAATAAATAAAGACAGGTGCTTTTATGAAACTCCTTACTTTACATTTGGCAAATGTATGTTAAATCTTTGAATATGAAATAGAAATGTTTGTCTTTTGTGTGGGATAATGTGGGAAAACAAAAAAGGTTCGCCTAATTGACGAACCTTTTCGCTCTTCCTCTTGGACTTGAACCAAGGACCCTCTGATTAACAGTCAGATGCTCTAACCGACTGAGCTAAGGAAGAATGTTGTTTTTTCTCAAATGCGCTGCAAAAGTAATAGGATATTTTGAAATATGCAATATCTTTGCAAAAAAAATATCGAAGATGGATAAAATAATTGGGTTGGGCAATGCTTTGGTTGATGCACTGGCAATCATTGAGGATGATAATATTTTGACGGAGATGCAGCTCCCGAAAGGAAGTATGACTCTGATTGATGAAGATAAGTTCTTGAAAATTAGTGAGTATTTCAGCCGGATGGAGACGCATCTGGCTAACGGAGGTTCTGCCGGAAACGCAATTCGGGCAATGGCATGCCTTGGTGCGGGTACGGGATTCATCGGAAAAGTAAGCAATGACTTTTACGGTAACTTTTTCCGGGATAGTCTGCTGGAGCATGGGACAGAGGCGGATTTATTGCTTTCCACTACCCTTCCGTCCGGTGTAGCCTCTACTTTCATTTCTCCTGATGGGGAGCGTACTTTCGGCACTTATTTGGGGGCGGCTTCTACATTGAAGGCGGAAGATCTTTCGCTGGATATGTTCAAAGGATATGCTTACCTATTTATAGAGGGGTATCTGGTGCAAGACCATGATATGATTCTCCGTGCCATTGAGCTGGCTAAAGAGGCCGGCTTACAAGTATGTTTGGACATGGCGAGCTACAATATAGTAGAAGGAGACCTTGAATTTTTCTCTCTGTTGGTCAACAAATATGTGGATATTGTTTTTGCCAATGAGGAAGAGGCAAAGGCTTTTACGGGTAAGGAACCGGAGGAAGCATTGGATATCATTGCCAAAATGTGTAGCATAGCCATTGTAAAGGTGGGTGCCCGTGGTTCTCTGATTCGCAAAGGTACAGAGATGGTGCAGGTACAAGCGGCTCCGGTAGAGAAAGTGGTGGACACTACAGGAGCTGGCGACTATTTTGCGGCAGGTTTCTTGTATGGACTGACGTGTGGCTACTCGCTGGAGAAATGTGGCAAGATAGGCTCCCTTCTCTCCAAAGATGTGATACAAGTGGTGGGTACAGAGCTTCAGGCTGCACAATGGGAAAAAATCAAGGAAGAAATTTTATTAATTAATTAATGTGCTGATGTGCCAATGTGCTAATTGGCTGCGCAATATTTGTTTCGCTATTACGCTGCAGGTTATTAGCACATTGGCACATTGGCATATTAGCACATTATCATAATTATGAGAAGAATTTTAAAGATACGCTGGATGGTTACCTTGCTGATTGTAGCGGGAGCCGTTTGTTTTTGGGGGTTTAAGAGTGGTGATAGCCGCAGTTTCCAAATAGCAAAGAATCTGGATATATTCAATTCCATTGTGAAAGAGTTGGATATGTTCTACGTGGATACGATTGATCCGAACAAGACTATCCGTGAAGGCATTGATGCCATGCTCTACTCGCTGGATCCCTACACGGAGTATTATCCGGAAGATGACCAAAGCGAATTGGAGCAGATGCTGAAGAATTCCTATGGTGGTATAGGTTCTGTGATTACTTGGAATCCGAAACTGAAACGTTCCATGATATCTGAGCCATACGAGAATATGCCTGCTGCCGATGTAGGCCTGAAAGCCGGAGATATTTTGATGGAAATTGACGGAAAAGACCTTGCCGGAAAGAACAACCAGGAAGTCAGCGAGATGCTTCGCGGACAAGTGGGTACCAGCTTCAAGCTGAAAGTGCAACGTCCCGGTACAGAGAAACCGTTGGATTTCGACATTGTGCGCCGTTCCATCCAATTGCCGTTCATACCTTATTATACGGTGCTGGATAATAATATAGGTTATATCAATCTCAGCACCTTCTCGGGGAATCCTTCCAAGGAGTTCAAGCAGGCTTTTCTGGACTTGAAGAAGCGGGGGATGACTTCGTTGGTGATTGACTTGCGGAACAATGGGGGTGGCTTGCTGGATGAGTCTATAGAGATAGCCAACTTCTTTCTGCCTCGCGGAAAAACACTTGTGACGACAAAGGGTAAGATTAAGCAAGCCAGCAATACCTACAAGACATTGCGTGAACCGTTGGATCTGGAAATTCCTTTGGCTGTTCTGGTCAATGGCGGAACGGCTTCTTCGTCAGAAATCCTTGCGGGCTCTTTGCAGGACCTTGACCGTGCGGTCATTATCGGTAACCGTACTTTCGGTAAGGGATTGGTGCAGACCACCCGTCCGTTGCCATACGGTGGTACCATGAAGCTGACGACTTCCAAATATTATATTCCCAGCGGCCGTTGTGTGCAGGCTATCGACTACAAGCACCGGAATGAGGACGGCAGTGTGGGACGTATTCCGGACAGCCTTACTACCGTGTTCCATACGGCTGCCGGACGTGAAGTGCGGGATGGTGGAGGCGTGACTCCGGACATTGCGGTGAAGCAGGAGAAGCTGCCCAACATTCTGTTCTATCTTGTCAATGACAATCTTATTTTCAATTATGCCACGGACTATTGCCTGAAACATCCTACCATCCCTTCAGCAGAGAAGTTTGAAATTACAGATGCCGATTATGCGGACTTCAAGGCGATGGTGAAAAAGGCGGACTTCAAATACGACCAGCAGACAGAGAAGATGCTGAAGAACCTGAAGGAGATGGCCGAATTTGAGGGCTATCTGACTGATGCTTCGAAAGAGTTTGAAGCGCTGGAGAAAAAATTGTCGCATAATCTGGACCGTGACCTTGACCATTTCTCCAAGGACATCAAGAGCATGATTGCGGTAGAAATCATCAAACGTTATTATTTCCAGCGTGGAAGCATTATCCAGCAGTTGAAAGATGATGATGATTTGAAAGAGGCTGTAAAGATACTGACTGCTCCGGAAAAATACAAGGAAATGTTGAGTGCTCCGGCAGTGACGTCAATGTCTCTGCAACAAAGAAAGGAGACAGCCCCGGTTTTTCTGAGTACCGCTACGAGAGCAAATGAACATGTTTATGATGAAATAGTATAAGGACACTCTTAAGAGGATTCTTTTATTTGCTCCTTAATTTATACCGGATAGTCTCTGTATAAGCCTTTTATACACGACTATCCGGTTAAGTTGTTTGTAGGGTATTAACTTGTTTTATATTTTTGCAGGTGATAATGAAAATATTGACAAGGTTATGAAACAATTGAATTCTCTGAGAGTATGGCTGTTTGTGGTATTGTTGCTTTGCTTCTCTCTTTCCGGACAAGCCCAGTTCCTACGCACTTCCTACTTTATGGAAGGAAGTAACCAGCGTATGCAGCTCAATCCGGCCTTGATGCCGGGACGCGGTTATCTGAATATTCCCGTGATAGGTTCGCTGAATGCTACCGTCAACTCCAGTTCCCTGGGGTATAGGGATATTATGGACATTATTGAGAACAGTGATGATAGCGACTATTTCATGAGCAATGACTTTATGAACCGACTGGATGCTACCAATAACTTGAATGTGAATTTGAGTACCGACATTCTGTCTGCCGGGTGGTATAAAGGAAAGAACTTCTGGTCAGTCAATGTGGGGTTGCGTAATGATATCGGTGCCGCCATACCGAAAACCATGTTCCAGTTTATGAATAACATGAGCAGCCGGGAGTTCGGTGACAATATTTCTGACTATTTGGGTATTAACGAAACCATTAATGGACAGAAGCTTGAGATAAATTCCTATGCGGAAGTCGGCCTTGGCTTTGCAAGGAATATCACAGACCGACTGGCTGTGGGTGGTAAGGTGAAGATGCTGCTGGGTATCGGTAACTTAAAGCTGAACATCAACCAGATTCATGTGGAAACTCCTTCTGTCGGCTCTTCAGGAGTGACGAGTAAAGCTTCCATTCAAGTGGATGCAACTTTGGAGAACTCGTCAAAGCTGTTAGAACTTCCCGAGAATGAGAATGGTGATTATATCGATGAAATCGATTTTGGCAGTTTTGGTTTTGCCGGATATGGTGGGGCTATTGATTTGGGAGTATCTTACAAGTTACTGGATAAATTGACACTTTCTGCTTCAGTTCTTGATTTGGGCTTTATCAAATGGTCTAAATCGAATACCAGTATAGCGCGAGCCAATGCAGAGCAGACTTATGATCTTCTTGACCCGGCCTCGCAGCAGGAGTTCATGGATATTGTGAACAGCGGCGAGATTCTTAACTATGACATGTTGCAGCTCAAGACGGAGGAGGCTTCTGAGAAGAGCCGTACCCGTGGATTGACTTCTACAATGGTTCTTGGCGCTGAATATGCCTTACTGAATGATTGGCTGGTAGTGGGTGCCTTGTATACCGGTCGTTTTGCCAAACCGAAAACCTTGAATGAGTTGACTTTCTCTGCCTGCATCCGTCCGACGAATGCTTTCAATGTAGCTGCCAGCTATTCCGTACTTCAAGGAGCCGGTAAAACCTTCGGTCTGGCACTGAAACTGGGTCCTTTCTTTGCGGGAACAGACTATATGTTCTTTGGCAAGAATACGAAGAATGTCAATGCTTACTTGGGGGTTTCTATTCCTTTGGGAAAACAGAAAACGGCTGAAAATTAATAAAGTGAGTTATCAGTTGTCGCGGGTTATCTTTCTATAAAAGAGGATAATCTGCGATTTTGTTTTTACGAAAACGCAAAAAGCTTTATCTTTGCTGGTAAATACCTATAAACAGTACTCATGAGAATTGCAATAACGTTTCTCTTGTTTTTGGTTTTCAGTAGTTTGCTGCAAGCTTCACCCATACCTTTTTCTCCTATAGTGAGGAGCTATTCGGTGTCGGATTATAATGCCGGTATTCAGAATTGGGCCATTGCTCAAGACGAAAGAGGAGTGATGTATTTCGGTAATAACAGTGGGCTGTTGGAATTTGATGGAAGTGCTTGGCGGCTGTATGAATTACCGACAAAAGGAATTGTGCGTGCTATATATATCAGTGAAGATGGAAGAATTTATGTAGGCTCTTACGAAGAATTCGGTTATTTTGTCCGTACTCCTTATGGCACTCTTGAATATCACTCATTGAAAAATAAGGTAAAAGATTTTGCGTTTCATAATGACGAAATCTGGGATATTGCTTGCGTTCAAGGAGAAATTGTATTTCAATCATTCGGTTCTCTCTTTTTTTATAATGGAAATTCGGTAGAAGGTATTCGAATGAAGAACCTTCCACTGAATTTGTTCCAGGTTGGAAATACTTTTTATTCTCAAAGAATAAACGGTGGACTTTATGTCTTTGCCGGTAGGGAAATGAAAGAACTTATTCCCAGAAAGGCATTTGGAGATAGTGATGTCCTGGCCGGGCTCCCTTATGATGATGCGGTTTTAATGTTTACCCGTAATCAGGGAGGTTTCCTATATCGAGATGGGAGGGTAGAAAAATGGGAAACTGAATGTGATGATATATTCAGGAAGCATACCATTAATCGTGCGGTGATGACCAAAGACAGTTGCTACGTTGTTGGCACAATATCCGATGGCATATATGCGTTGGATAAAAAGGGAAAGCTGATTTGGAAGGTCAATACGGATAATAAACTACAGAACAATACTGTTTTGAGATTGTATTGTGATGATGACAACAATATATGGACAGCTTTGGATGAAGGTATTGCCTATATACACAACAATTCTTTAATCTATTATTATGTACCTCCATTTCGTAAAATAGGCATGGTATATGATGTTCTGGTAAGGGAAAATGAAGCTTATATTGCTTCTAATCAGGGACTTTATTGGCTTAAGGATGGAAAGACTGAATTAGTTCCGGGTTTGGAAGAACAAGCGTGGTTCGTCGATGAATGGGGAAAACAGATTTTCTGCGGGCACAACAAGGGGACTTTCCTTATATCAGGACTGAAATCAAAGCTGGCATCTGATGTAAAAGGAGGGATGTGTATGGAAAAGATTGAATTGAAGGAACAATCTTTTTTGTTGGAGGGAGCTTATGCGCTTCTGAATTTATATACGGAGACTGCTTCGGGAGAGTATTGCTTTACTCGGTCCTTACGTGGGTTCAGTCACATGATTCGTCATATAGAAGTGGACCATCAAGGGAATATTTGGGCGAAACATTTAAGGAATGGTTTGTATCGCTTTCGGATTGATTCGGATATGAAGCAGGTAAAGGATGTGCGGAAGTATGAGAGTTTGGGAGAAGTGAAAGGTGGGAGTTTTACTTTGTTCAAAATCAATGGTCGGGTAGTTTTTTCTAATGGGGAATATTTCTATACTTAC
>OIDF01001095.1_pt1 | contig 12553 bp, 9 predicted proteins | sample 1581411 | NCBI WGS metagenome assembly OIDF01 (sample SAMEA3882515, study PRJEB24775) | human gut metagenome | biome: human-associated habitat; feature: intestine environment; material: feces | place: Netherlands | collected 2009/2010
GAAAAGTAATACTGCTTTCGTTTAGCCCCCGCCCCTTCCGACTTCCGCTTTGGGGGTCTTGGGGGCGTGCAGCCCCCAAGTCGCGGGTCCGCTGCGTCGAAACAGCGGCAGTTTTCTTTGCGAGCTTTCTTTTGCTGCCAAAAGAAAGCGAGTTCCCGGGGGGCTGCCGTTCCCGGGCAATCTCTCACTTCCCCCTCGCTGACTGAATATACTGCCGCGGCGTCTGGTTGTATTCCGCCCGGAATGCGCGGTAAAAGTTTGCGTAATCGCCAAAACCGCAGTATTGGCAGACTTCATTCGGCGGGACGCCGCCGGCTAAAAGCTGCTTCGCGTTTAATAGCCGCTTCTGCAAAATATAGCGATGCACCGTCGTGCCGACCTGCGCATCGAACTTCCGCAGAAGATGATACTTGCTGATGAAGAACTTCTCCGACAGCTGGTCCAGCGTCAGGGCCTCGCTGTAGTGCTCGTTGATGTAGTGCAGCACCGCGTCCACGACCTGGTCACTCGTGCCGGTGGGGCGGGCGTCGCCGCGCTCGGCTGCGGCACGGTTCAGGCCGACCAAAAGCTCCACCAGCGCACTCTGGGCCAAAAGGTCGCTGCCGTACGCCTTGTCCGCCTTTAACGCGCACAGCTTGTCCACCGTTGTGCGCAGCGGCGCGCCGGTGGCCCCGGGCAGCCGCAGCAGGTTCGTGTGGCCGGGGACTGTCGTGTCAAAGCAGCGGGTCAGACTTGTGCGCGGGGTGGACAAGCCCTCCAGATAGGGCCGCGCGATCCAGAGCACGATGCGCTCATAGGCGTCGGCGTCGGTGGCAATGCGCGCCTGGTGCAGCTCCAGCGGGCTGCACAGCATCCAGTCGCCGGGGCGCACGCGGTAGAGCTGGTTCTCGACGATGTACTCCACCCGCCCGCGCAGCAGCAGGTAAATCTCATAGAAGTCGTGGTGGTGCAGCTCGACCTCGTTCATGTAGGTCGAGCGATAGCGGTAGACCTCATAATCCGGCGCGATCATCGTCTGGCGCTTGGTGTAGGGGTTGTAGTTTGACATAGGCGGGTGCTCCTTTGGGGAAGTTTCCGGCTTGCAAATAAAAAATAAGAAATAATAAATAATAAAGATTGTGGGGCTTCCTCCTGCGTCGGAAACCAAATTCCTCTGCACCCGTAGGGGCGCATTCTATATGCGCCCGTGCAGTCTCCGGCAGCATCCCGGGCGGATATGAAATCCACCCCTACGATGTTCGTTTTTGCCCTTTTGGGCAAAAACTCCACCATATTTATTATTTATTATTTATTCTTTATTATTTATTTTGATTTTACCGCAATTTTCGCAATTTTTCAAGCAATCAGCGTTATTTTCTTGCAAAAAATCACGCGGTATACTATAAACATCGCGGGCGGTCGTGTGCCACCCACCCCCACAGCAACAAAAGGAGCAAATCATTATGCAGATGAATGCGTCTTCCATCGTCAACCAGAAAGCCGAGTGGGAAAAGCTGGGCGTCAAGCTGCCCGCCTTTGACCACGCTGCCATGACTGCCGCCACCAAGGAGCACCCCATCTGGGTCCACTTCGGTGCGGGCAACATCTTCCGCGGCTTCATCGCCGCGCTGCAGCAGCGCCTGCTGAACGAGGGTGCCGCTGACCGCGGCATCATCGCAGCCGACACCTTCGACTACGACATCATCGACAAGATCTACACCCCGTATGACAACCTGACGATGAACGTCACCCTGAACCCGGACGGCACCACCAGCCGCGAGATCATCGGCTCTGTGGCCGAGGGCCTGCGCGCCAACTCTGCCGACGCGGAGATGATGGCCCGCTTCAAGCAGATCTTCACCGATCCCAGCCTGCAGATGATCTCCTTCACCATCACCGAGAAGGGCTACGCTCTGTACCGTCCCGACGGCAGCCTGATGCCCGTCGTGCAGGCTGACATCGACGAGGGCCCCGCCCACGCCCGCCACGCCATGAGCATGGTCGCCGCCCTGCTGCTGGAGCGTTTCCAGAACGGTGCCTATCCTCTGGCCGTCGTCAGCATGGACAACTGCTCCCACAACGGCGAGAAGCTGCAGACCAGCGTTATGACCGTTGCCAAGGCATGGCTGGAGAAGGGCTTCGTCGGTCAGGACTTCATCGACTACCTGTCCGATGAGACCAAGATCACCTTCCCCTGGTCCATGATCGACAAGATCACCCCGCGCCCCCACAAGATCGTCGAGGAGTCTCTGGAGAAGGACGGCATCGAGGGCATGACCCCCATCGTCACCTCCAAGAACACCTTCATTGCCGCGTTCGTCAACGCCGAGCGCCCGCAGTATCTGGTCGTCGAGGACAAGTTCCCCAACGGCCGCCCCGCGCTGGAGAAGGCCGGTGTCTACATGACCGACCGCGAGACCGTCAACAAGACCGAGCGCATGAAGGTCACCACCTGCCTGAACCCGCTGCACACCGCCATGAGCGTGTACGGCTGCATGCTGGGCTATGACCTGATCTGCGCCGAGATGAAGGACGAGGACATCGTCGCCCTCATCAAGCGCCTGGGCTACGTCGAGGGCCTGCCCGTCGTCGTTGACCCGAAGATCCTTAACCCGAAGGCCTTCATCGACGAGGTCATCGAGCAGCGCCTGCCCAATCCCTTCATGCCCGACACGCCGCAGCGCATCGCTACCGACACGTCTCAGAAGGTCGGCATCCGCTTTGGCGAGACCATCAAGAGCTACGTCGCCGAGGGCCGCGACCTGAACACGCTGGTTTCCATTCCTCTGGCCATCGCCGGTTGGCTGCGTTACCTGCTGGCCATCGACGACAACGGCAACGCCTTTGAGGTCAGTGCTGACCCGCTGAAGGACGAGCTGCAGGCCAAGCTCTCCGGCATCGAGTTCGGCAAGCCCGAGACCGTCACCGACCAGCTGGACGGCATCCTGTCCAATGCGTCCATCTTCGGCAGCGACCTGACCAAGACCGTCCTGGCCGACAAGATCAAGGCGTACTTCAAGGCCGAGATCGCCGGTGCCGGTGCCGTCCGCAAGACCCTGCACGAGGCCGTGAACGGCTAAGAGCAGCTTCCCTAAGGCTCCCCCAAGGGGGAAGCCTTGCATCTGCCTCCCTGTAGGGGCCGGACATGTCCGGCCCGCCACGTAAAATGTATAACCCGCTCACGGGTTCGCAACCGGAAACTTGCGGGCGAGGCATGCCTCGCCCCTACGCAAACGACTATACAAACAAAAGGAGCACCACATGTCTATGAAAATGGGTTGGCGCTGGTATGGTGAGGGCAATGACCCCATCACCCTGAGCGACATTAAGCAGATCCCCGGTGTTGAGGAGATCGTCTGGGCCCTGCACAGCAAAATGCCCGGCGAGATCTGGGAGGAGGCCGAGATCAAGGAGGTCGTAGACCAGATTCATGCTGCCGGCTTCGACGCCACCGTCGTCGAGTCCGTCAACGTCCACGACGACATCAAGATCGGCCTGCCGACGCGCGACAAGTACATCGAGAACTACAAGCAGTGCATCCGCAACCTGTCCAAGTTCGGCGTCAAGACCATCTGCTACAACTTCATGCCCATCTTTGACTGGACCCGCACCGACCTGTTCCACCCCGTCGGCGACGGCTCCACCGCCCTGTTCTATCAGAAGGACCTGATCCAGGACGACTACAAGGGCATGGCAAACTACATTCTCGAATTCACCGAGAAGTACAACATGACCTTCCCCGGCTGGGAGCCGGAGCGCATGGCCAAGCTGGACGAGCTGTTCAAGGCCTACGCCCCCGTCACCAAGGAGAAGCTGTGGGATAACCTCAAATACTTCCTCGAGGCCATCATGCCCACCTGCCGCGAGTGCGACATCAAGATGGCGATCCATCAGGACGATCCCCCATGGGACATCTTCGGCCTGCCCCGTCTGCTGGTTGACGCCGAGAGCATTGACCGCTTCCTGACGATGGTCGATGACCCGTACAACTGCCTGACGCTCTGCTCCGGCAGCATGAACGCCAACCCCAACAACAACGTGGCCGCCATCGTGCGCAAGCACTGTGACCGCATCCCGTTTGCCCACGTGCGCAATATCCACCACTTCGAGAACGGTGACTTCTCCGAGGCTGCCCACCGCGACTGCTGCGGCGAGACCGGCATCATTGAGATCCTGCGCGCCTACCATGACTGCGGCTTTGACGGCTGCATCCGCCCCGACCATGGCCGCCAGCTGTGGGAGGAAGGCCCCGGCAACTGCCGCCCCGGCTACGGCAAGTATGACCGCGCCCTCGGCGTGCAGTACATGCTGGGTGTCTGGGACCTGCTGGACCGTCTGGACGAGGAAAAGTCCAAGTAATTTTTGCCATCCTCAAACTGCTGTATAACAAAAAGGACGCTGTAGCGATACAGCGTCCTTTTTTGTTAGGGTTTTATTGTATGATGAGCCGCACCCTTTTCACCTCCCGGTAGGGGCCGGGCATGCCCGGCCCGCCACCTCACGGCTGCCGCCATTGAATCCTCCCTTCGTAGGGAGGGGTCTTGACCCCTCCGCCGCACCTTGCCCCTACCGCTGCTTTATCTTCCACGCCAGAGGGATTCCTGCAACTTTGCCGTTCTGCCTTCCTTACCCCTTCACCTCGTTCACCAGCTTCTCCCCTCTCGCAAACGCCCGCGCGTTCTCCATCGTCGTGATGGCAATGCTCTGTAATGCCGTCCGCGTGAAAAATGCCTGATGGCTCGTCACCACCACATTCGGGAAACTCATCAAAATCGGCACGACCTCGTTATGCAAAACGTCGTCCGAGAAGTCCTCGAACACCTGCCCGTCCTCGTCCTCGTAGACGTCCAGCCCCACGCCCGCAAATTTGCGGGCCCGCAGCGCATCGATCAGCGCGTTGGTGTCGATCAGCCCACCGCGGCTCGTGTTGACAAGAATCGCGTTGTCACGCATCATTTTGATGGTGTCGGCGTTGATTATATGGTGCGTCTCGGCTGTCAGCGGGCAGTGCAGACTGATAAGGTCTGCCGTGCGCAGCAGCTCGTCCAGCTCAACATAGCGCACAATGCCGTCCAGCGCAGGGTTCCTGTACTGGTCGTAGGCCAGCACCGTCATGCCAAACCCGTGACAGATACGCGCCATGGCCGCGCCGATGCGCCCCGTGCCCACAATGCCCGCCGACGAGCCGTACAGGTTGTACCCCAGCAGACCGTCCAGCGCAAAGTTGTTGTTGCGCACCTTGATATACGCCTTGCAGATGCGCCGGTTCGCGGCCTGCGCCAGCGCCATAGCGTGCTCGGCCACGGCCTCCGGGCTGTAGCCCGGCACGCGCAGCACCGTGATGCCGCATTTCTGCGCCGCGGCCAGGTCCACATTATTGTACCCCGCGCACCGCAGCAGCAAGCAGCGGATGCCCACCTGCGCCAGCTTTTCCAGCACCGGAGCCGAGCAATCCGCATTGACGAACGCGCACACAGCGTCCCCGCCCTGCGCCAACGGCGCGGTGTCCGCATCGAGATTCGCCGTCAGGAACCTGATCTCGCAGCCATATTCCGGGTCCGCCGCCAGCACATCAAAGTAATAATGGTCATACTCCCGCGTCCCGTAAAAGACGATCTTCATAGCAATCCCCCCGTCATAGCCAGTATTTGCTGTTTGCCCGCCTGCTATACCGCCCATATTTTATGCCTGTATGACAAAAAAGTACCCCCGCACGGCTTGCACCGTGCGGGGGTGTTGTTGTGTTGAATCACATGGGGCTTGGTGGATGCTAACGCGCCCAACCAGGAGCGGCAGCATTGGGTACCGCTACCCTATGGGGAAACCACACAATTAGTCTTTCTTGCGCAGAACGAGGCCGTAAACGCCGTAGCCCATCAGCAGGGCAACAACTGCCAGGCTGCCGCCGATCAGCGGAGCAGCATTGGTAGCACCGGTCTTAGGCAGAACCTTGGTGGTGTTAGCCGGGGCAGCGGCAGCCTTGACGACCTGCTTCTGGCTGGCAGAAGTGTTGGTCGTGTTGCTGGCAGAAGTGTTGGTCGTGTTGCTGGAAGAGGAAGCGCTGGAGGAAGAAGAACCGTTGTTGGACTTGGTCTTGCGGACCATGACCTTAGCGGAACCATTGCCAACGTAGAAGTCACCAACCTCGCACAGCTCATAGCCAGCGGGGACGCTCTTCAAGACATTGAAGTTCACAACGGTAGTACCCTGGTTGACAACCAGATCTTCGGTGCCGACTTCCTTATCGGTAGCCTCGTCAACATAGGAGATCTTGATGGTGGTGGTGGGAACCTTACGGACAGCAGCGTAAACGTAGCCGTCACGGATGGGCAGGTCGCCAGCCAGAACCAGCTCGTAGCCTGCGGGAGCGGTCAGCTTGCTGGTGTTGACATAGGTAGCATCAGCAGGAACAGTCATCTCGACCTCAGCGATCTGCTTCTCCTCTTCCTCAGAGTAGTAGTTGATCTTGATGGTCTTGGTGGCAACCTTGCGGACCTCGGCGTAGACGTAGCCATCACGGATGGGCATGTCGCCGACTTCGGCCAGCTCGTAGCCAGCGGGGACCAGAGCGGCGTAAGCGCTGGAGTTGACGTAGGTAGCATCAGCGTTCACAACGACGGTGGGCTCAGCAACCTGCTTCTTCTCCTCGGGGCAGTAGAAGTTGATCTTGACTTCCTTGGTGGAAACCTTACGGACAGCAGCGTAAACGTAGCCGTCACGGATGGGCAGGTCGCCAACCTCAACCAGCTCATAGCCAGTAGGAGCGGTCAGCTTGCTGGTGTTCACGCAAGTAGCATCGGGAGCAACAGTCAGCTCTTCTTCCTTGATCTGCTTCTCTTCAGCCTCAGAGTAGTAGTTGATCTTGACGGTCTTGGAGCCGATCTTGTTGACAGCGGCGTAAACGTAGCCATCACGGATGGCCAGGTCGCCGACTTCGGCCAGCTCGTAACCCTCGGGAGCGGTCAGAGCGCTGGTGTTGACGTAAGTAGCGTCAGCAGCAACAGTCATCGCGACCTCAGCGATCTGCTTCTCCTCAGCTTCGGAGTAGTAGTTGATCTTGATGGTCTTAGTGGTGGCAGGAGCCTTGACCTTGCGGACAGCAGCATAAACGTAGCCATCACGGATGGTGAAATCGCCACTCTCAACCAGCTCATAGCCCTGAGGAGCAGTCAGCTTGCTGGAGTTGACAGAAGTTGCATCAGCAGCAACAGTCATATCGACCTCAGCGATCTGCTTCTTCTCAGCTTCGGAGTAGTAGTTGATCTTGATGGTCTTGGTCTTAGCTTCAGTAACGTCAATCCAAACGTAGCCGCCGTTAATGTCATAGCTGTTCTTTTCGTTGACCAAGACATAGCCCTCGGGCAGGTTGCCCTTAACTTCCTGCAGGGTAACGCTGGTAGCACTGCTTGCACTAATCGTTACTTCAGCTGCCTGGTGCTCACCGTGATTTGCATCACCACTGCAGTAGTAATTCAAAATCGCAGTATTGTCTGCAAACGCTGCAAACGGGATGCTCACAACAACCATGAACGCGGCCGTCAGCAGAGCAAGCAGACGAGTTTTGAAAGTCGTTTTCTGCATGTTATTTCTCCTATTCATTAAGTATTTATCTAAAGCGTTTTGCAGGCAGGTGCCCCAAGCGCACCGGCTTACTGGCGCAGTAGATACGGACATATATCCAACACCCCCACTTGGGATGGGAGTGGTGAACCAAAACAAATAAACCTCATTATTTCCTTTGAAAAAGGAAATACAAAAGCCCTAGGGCTTTTCGGTTATTGCGAAAATCATTTACCCGCAGGCCAGCGGGCGGGAAGGAGCGGGTCACTGTTGATGTGCACCGTATCGGCCTCGGTGGTCTCGCCGTCCCGCAAGGGGCGTGCCAGAATGACCATACGCGCATCATCCATCTGGTAGGTGCAGGTGCTTAAAGTCAGCAGACGCTCGGTGGGGTAGGCATAATCACCGGTGGTATAAAACGCGCGCTTTGCCACCTCGTCCAAAAATGTCTGCTCGGTGGCATCATCCAGATTGATATACTGGTTGAAGTAGAACACATCGCCGTCACTCTCGCGCGAGGTTACGGCATAAACCGCTACGATTTTGTAAATCTCACTTTTATATAAGGTATCCAACTGCAGGTAAGGGTGTGCTGTGTAGTAATCAGCATCGCGGTACTTTTGCAGATTGGAGAAGCGGTCGGTATTATTTACACCCATGTTATGCCCGTAGATGATAAGGTGGCGTCCGTTTTGCAGGTCGCACTCAAAATCTGCAAAGGGCATGCCGCGCTTATCATCGGCGCGATCCAGATCATGGTATAAGTAAAAGTGATTATCTGTCGTTTGCAGGATCGGCAGGTCAATGTCCACACCCGGTATTTCGATCCAACCCGCAAAATCCGGGTTGCGGGCGATAAGGTCCGCATATTTAGTCCGCTGGGCAGCTTCCTCAGCGGCCGGGTCAGGGGTGGCCTCGGGCTCCTCTATAATAGGCGCAGTCGTTTCTACCGGCTTAATGGCTTCCATCTCTTTTTTCTGCTTATAGGAAGGGAGCCAGAGGATCAGCCCGCCGACCAGCCCTGCAAAGGCTGCGCCGGAGATAACCCCTGCCAAAAGTGCTTTGGTGCGTTGTTTCATAAACTAAGGTCCACAAAGTAAGCGTCGGCATCACTGCCGTCTTCGTAAGTTTCCTGATAGGCAACCGTCAGGGTCGTGGTGTCCTGCGGGACAGCAACCAGAATGTTGCCTTCCAGCGTGGACCCCGGGCTAACCCCGGTAACCTCGGACAGCATATCATCGTCCACAGCGTCAAAGCCAACGCCAAAATCGCTGTCGCCATCGCCCCATTGGAGCTGGAAATCGTCTTTAAAAATGAGGAAACCACTATCACTGGTGTTGGTAACGGAAATGTGAAATTGTACCAGCTTGTCTCCCTCGGGGATGTCGATTCCGTTGTACGAATCGATCACTTCGGCCTGGCCGCAGGTGAAATCAAACAGCGCGGTGTGCACAGTCTCATCCGCTTTTGCACGGGTAGACTTTGCCCCGCCGCAGCCAGCCAGCAGCAGCGCCGCCACCAAAGTTAATACACAAAGGACTGTTTTGTACAAATTAAATGTCGTTTTACTCAAAACCGTTGTATCTCCAAAAGTAATTCTATTCCATCGCACATTTTCTACGATGTCCTTTATAAGGATACAACAAATTCAAGAAAATTTCAAGAGTTACACACACTTTGTCCGCCGCTAAAATGCACAATTATTGTCCGAATTTTGCGGCGAATTGTGATTACCTCGTTTTAATTGTGTAATTTAGTGCGTTGTACCACAATTTATAGTGTTCGGTAAAAGTTTGGCAGGCAACAAATATTCCCGTAATTTCTTGCATCAGACAGCGCTCCGCAAACCCTCACCTTTCAGCGCTTGCCCCTCCGCCCGCGCATTGCCTCCCCGGAAAACAGCAATAAAAAATACCCCGCAACTTCTTGCGAGGTATCTTTTTGGTGCACCAAAATAACCCAAAAACGAACTTATGGGTATATGCGCACCGTGTCATTATAACTGCTACACTATAACAACGGTTCTGTTGTTCCTACATAAATTATAAAATCAATCCAAAGTCCCAGTAAAGAGGCTTTTGCGGCATATCCTCGCTTTGCTTGCGGTATTCCACAGTCCTCTTGACTGGGGCTTTTCCTTGCTTTTTTCCGCTGATCGCGGAACAACCCGCAACCCCTTATCCCGATGGGATACACGAACTTACTTTGAGAGTACGAAAGCGAGGAAAACACCATGAAAGAAACCGTCAAAACAAGCCGTACCGCAGGATACTTGGAAAAAATTTTTCGGGCCGTAAATACCAAATATTTTGGTGGCCAGTTGGAAGAGCCTATTATCACGATCCAGAGCACGCCCAAAGCCTATGGTCATGTAACGGTTGCCAAGGCATGGCAGCGCGGCGAAACTACCCGGCACGAACTGAACATTGGCGCGGGCACGCTGGACAGGCCGATTGAAAATGTAGTTGCCACTTTGGTGCACGAATGTGTACACCTTTACCATCTGCAAAACGGCATACAGGATTGCAGCCGTAGCGGGCAATATCATAACAAAAAATTCAAGGCTATGGCAGAAAAATGTGATCTGCAAATCAGCTATGACCCGCATATAGGGTGGAGCATTACAGAGCCTACCGAAGCGCTGTATGAATTTATTTTAGAACAGGGCTGGGAAGATATACGAATGAACCGCATTGAATGGAGCTGTGCGCCGCGCGGAACAGGCGCAGGCAATGCTACGAGGAAGCCCACAGGCAGCAGCCCCAACAGCCACAGCATAAAATATATGTGCCCCTGCTGCAAAAACAGCGTGCGTGCAACAAAGGCGGTCAATATCAAATGCGCGGATTGTGATGTACTGATGGTTGCACAGCAATAAAGAAAACCGGGAGCGAAATGCCCCCGGTTTTTTGTGCCAAAATTCGGGCCGCAAGCGGCCTGTGGTTTGTTTTGATTTGTTTACATCAAAATTCCGACCATGCTTTTGTGTACAAGCTCTGCTTGCGCATCCGTCCATTTGTCGTAGATGGTCTGCCCGTTATTCAGCTTCAGTCCTGCGTCCTTGTACTGCCAGCAAGATACCGGAGCGCCATTCTCAAACTTGATGACAGCCGGAACATAAATTGTTTTTACTCCTGTATCCAAGCTGTTACCGCCCGCATCTTTGATTGTTTTGGGAACCGTGTACTCCGACAAAACATGCAGCAGACTGTCATAGGCTGCTGTTCCGTGCTGCGTTTCAACGATGTCGGATTCTGCCGAATACCCGAATTGATAGTTGTATTTTTTGAGATTGCAATAAAGGACTTTCTCGATTCCGTTTTCTTTGAGAACATCTATCAACACAGGCACTGTATTCCGGCAATATGGACAGGTTGGATAGCCAAAATAAACATAGCCTGTATAACCGTTTTCAATATCTGACAGAATTTCTTCATCCGTCTGAACGATAAACGGGTTGTCTGTTTTGATATCCAATGATAGATATATGTTTCCGTCTTTGTCGGTGGTTCCGTTTTGGGAATCATATTCGTAAGCAAAGCAATATCCGATTGACGAACGCCATAGCAATGCCATCGTCATCAAGAGAATACATGCTGCATAGCCGATATGCAGCATCGTTTTCTTTTTTATAGCGATCATTCCTTTCTCTGCTTGCTTTGCCTTTTTGATGTCAACTGTTCAAAACAGAACCGTCCCCATTATCCCCTGATATTTGTAGAGCGACCTCGCCCGGCCCACTCGAGCGAGGCTGCGAGCATCATCCACAGTTCATAATGCACGTGTCGGAATCTTTGCTCGCATTTGAATCGTATAGTGATAGGTAACAATTCTACGAATAACGCACGATGCAGCGATGCTTAACATTTTCATTCTTGGGCATTATGTGGACGGGGCAAGCCATGGGTTACCCCATCCCCGATAATGCCTCTCTAAGTATCGTCTAACATCTCTCTGTGCCGGATGTTATTCGTACCGCATGGTCGTTGTCGACTATGCGGTTTTCTTTGTTTTCCCCCACTCCGCACCGTGCATGCGACTTTCATCGCACACGGCGCTCCCTCGGTGACTTATCACCGACTTGAGGCCATTGCTCCGGCACTCATTACAAGTGCCATCATAACTTCGACCTCTACTTTTCTGCACCGATTCAACTGCTTATTGTTCTTCGTCAGTTTACATCTGTTGATGTTCGATACATTTCCCCGTTCCAACAATCCTATCCGTCACATATACCTTTAGGTGCCTGCTATGGAACCGATGACCTTTTTGGCAGCCTTTCATACGCAAGTCCTTACTTGGCTGTATCATCGACATGCATCGCTGCATGGACTGTATCCCTTTATTTCGCAGGTTCGTCAGACCGAAACGGCCATGCTCACCATGGGTATTTTATGGACCACCGGCATATCAGTTGGCTTCATGAGTCAACCTTCTGCCGACTTTACCGAGCTTCATACGATTTGACTTTCGTCATATATCGCATGTCGGAGTTTATGGTAGATATCCATATCTATCGGATTGTCAGTTCTCCCGCAATTTCTTGCGGTGCGTAATCTTTTCAATTACAAACGAGTCGCACCCTGCGTCCAGTCAATACCGGAGGACTGACCAAAGTTGTCCTCGGGCTTTGCTGTGTCAACATAATTCCCTACTCCCATTCCGCCACCGGAATTACCACCGCTCGGCTGAGAAGGTTCAGCAGGAGCAGGTGCAGGGTCGGGAGCCGGTGCCGGTGCAGGTGCAGGCACATAAGTGGGCGTGGAAGCGGAAGGAGCGGACGGTGCAGTGTAACTCGGCGTGGTTGCTGCACCTGCGGAACTGGTAGTTCCGCTATAGTTGGTTGCAGGCTTAGCTGCAGCCTTATTTACCGTAAGCTCGTAAGTGGAGCTTACATCCCCATCAGAATTGACTGCCATAATGGTCACATTCCCAGTGTCCTTGGCGGTCACATTGCCTTCCGCATCCACGGTAAACTCGATATCCGCGCTTCCTGCATATGCGGACGGGGCTT
>OIDF01001104.1_pt1 | contig 12432 bp, 9 predicted proteins | sample 1581411 | NCBI WGS metagenome assembly OIDF01 (sample SAMEA3882515, study PRJEB24775) | human gut metagenome | biome: human-associated habitat; feature: intestine environment; material: feces | place: Netherlands | collected 2009/2010
CGGTGGTGAGCCGCCACCTCAGCCCCAAAGACGGCCTTTGTAAGACGATTTTCCTGCTGGACGACAAGGTGAATGCTGTCGGGTTCGAGCGCGCGTTGGCCGCCGTGTCGCGCCGTAAAAACGAGGTATTGAGCTGTTACTTGCGGCCAAAGGTGGAAGCAAACCTGCATTTGAGGAATTGTTTGGCCGATACAAAAATCTTTTGCGGAAATACTCTATGATAAATGGAATATTTGATGATGACCTTTATCAAGAACAATGTGTGGTATTTGTACACTGCATAAAAATTTTTGAAGTAAAATAACCAGACGGTAAATTAACGATGATATTTGATTAAGAAAATAAAAGAGTAAAAAGAAATTGCCCTATAAGGCTCGTAATAGCTGACGATTTTGAGCCTTATAGGGCATATTATTTGAATTAATTATATGGAGAACCTTGAATTATTATTAAACGGAATGCAAGTCAAATTCTCGAAATGGAATAACGTCCTTCAAAGACCATAAGCCGATAGAACTCTCCCCGCCAATAGAAATTCATTCGTAGTGCCTTCCATCCAGACGGCAAGATAGGGGAGAAGACCGGCGTATCTCCATCAAAGGTCGCTCCCAAGAAGCCGAAGAAAATGCTCGACCACGTTTCGCCCAAGCAGGCAAGATGAAGACCTTCTTTTCCGGTGTTGTTCATGATTTCGTGTAGGTCGAGATACAGCGCTTTTTTGAAGTATTTTTCGGCAGCTTCCTGCAGGCCGTTTTGTGCAGCAAAAAGTGCATGGCTGGCGAAGCTCAGAGTGGAATCGTGCAAGCAGCACGGCTCGAAATCTTCCCATGCGTTCAGACGCTCTTCGGGAGTGAACTTCTTAGGCAACCGGGACATCAGAAGCAGCGTATCAGCCTGCTTGATAACTTGATACCTTTGCAGACGGTCAAAGCAAACATGATGATAGCTGGCACCGTCATCGGTTTTGAGCGTTTTAATGTCTACGGGCTCTAGCCGAGTAAAAGTCTCATCCGGCAAATATCGGCCAGTTTGCGGATCGCGACATTCTTTTAGATTGTCTCGCAGAGAATGCCAGGCAAGGACTTCCTCATCGCTGAGGGAAAGCTTCGAATACCGATTGGAATCGGTTTCCTTGAGTTTCAGCGCTGCCTTGATGGCCAAATCAAGATTAAACTTTACCATGCAATTGGTAAAGAGATTGTTGTTGGTAATGCCGCAATATTCATCAGGCCCCTTGCAGAACATGAGGTCAGCAGAGCCATCAGGATGAATGATGCAGCGGCTATACCAGAAGCGGGCAGTTTCGATGTAAACTTCCATAGCTTGCAGGTGAAAATTCTCATCACCGGTGGCATCAAAGTACTGCTGCATAGCGAAAGGAATATCTGCGGTAATGTGCAGCTCACTGGCACCAATGTCCCAGCTTTCGCACTGCTCAGAACCGTCGAAAGATGTCATCCAAGGATACCGGGCACCGGCATTGTTCATCTTTTGGGCGTTCTCTTTCGCCTGCGGAAGGGTTCTTACGCGATATTCCATTAAGTTTTTGGCGGCTTCGGGGTGGGTATACAGGAAAAAGGATAACATAAAGAGATCCGTATCCCAGAAATAGCATCCCTTATACCGTGTGTGCGTCAATCCGCGAGCGCCGATACTTACGCTGCTGTCGCGGGCAGAACAGCTGGTGATAAGCTGGAAAATGTTGTACCGAACAGCGGACTGATCATCAGGAGCTCCATCAATTTCGATATCCGACTCGCTCCATCGAGAGGTCCATGCAAGAGAGGATTTTGCAAACAGTTCATCATAAGTGTCAGAAATTTCGTTGCTCCCAATAAGTGGGTCGATATCTCGACTTGTGGTGATGCGTGTGGTGATTTCCAAAACAAGATTTTGACCGCTTTGTAAAATCCCACGCCACTGCTTTCCAAGGACATCATCAGAGATATAGTCTTCAGAATCTGAAAAAAAAGTATGGAAAGACATCTGTTCTCTTACAATCAAGCCGGTACCTAAAATGGAGAAAGTACAATCGACAGAATCCTTGCACATGTCATGCTGGGTGGGCTCGGCAAGTTTGATGGTTTCGTGATTTTCTTTTACCTGATCATCCGGAACAGGGCAGTTGCAGCAGGCAGTATGAATTCCTGCATGTACCGAGATATTGGAGGTGCGTGATGCGGAGAAGGAAAGCCGCTGTACGAGCAGTGAGGGATCGGACATACTGCAGAACACATGGTGCTCAATATTTAGAGTGGTTTCACCGCTTTTGGCTAAAAAAGACTGTGAGCGAACGCCTGTTTTCATATCCAGCGTGCTGGATACAGGAGAGGAAAGTGTAATAGGATGTCCATCACATTCGATATTTCCCCATACGGGGGTAGGCAGGTTCACAAAATCGGTGATGCCGGGTTTGATTTCACCGAAGATGCCGGCAACGAACAAACCTGTCTCAAAGGTGCGCTTTTCCTGCCAGAAGGGGAGATATCCACGGATGCCCATGCGGCCGTTCCCGGTGAAAAAAGTGCTTTCTTCAAAACTGTCATTTGTGCTATTTGTCGTAAGCTCAATTTGCCAAGGCTTCAAAATTATGTCTTGACGCATAAAAGCATCCTTCTTTCTTTTATAGTAATGCTTCACGGATAGAATGGCAAAGGAATCCTGCGCAGGTAGCGAAAGCCTCGCCGGTGGTGCAGTAACCAGTCACTTCATCAACGCTTTCGCAGGCAATGCCATTGTCCATAGAGATTTTTTCCAAAATGGCGCGGCAATGTTCTACGCGCCCGCACAGCAAGCTATTGGCTAAACTTAAGATCCAGGGGTGAGGTGCGTGTGGACACCCGATTTCGTTGATTGGACTGTTAGCAAAGCTGTATTTATATTCCGGTGAACGGATCATTGCAACGGTATTGCGGTATATCTCATCAGTGGGACTGCAAAAGTCGAACAAGGGAAGCAGCTGTAGACTTCCCGGCGGCTCGTCGTAAACATCGTGACTGCCGTTCAAATCAATAGACCATCCGAAATAAGGCTTTCCCGCTGCATCCTTTTGGACACAATGCGTCATGATGGCATCCTTAATCTCACTGGCAGTTTTTTCAAGATGTGCATATTGGGGCGCGAGTTGGGCCAAATCTTTAAGTGCTTTCCAAACAAGCACATTATCGTATGTAATATAAGGGTAAACGTGTTCATCGTCTGTTGGCTGCAGGAAAGTATCATACAATCTGCAAGATGCGGCTTCATGCTGCCGCAGACGATTCAGAATGAGGCTTATGCCTTGAACAATATCGGGATCACTCAAAATGGATTTGTCGCCGGTTTTGTTAATGTAGCGCTCAAGCGCCAGAAGAGGGGCAACGAGTTCGTCCAGCTCAAAGCCCGGCTCCAAAACAGTGCCATCAATGTATCGTGAATGGATACCAAAGTTTCGGCGCTGTCGGCCGAATACATAGGAAAGCATTTCTTTGGCACGTTCGGGATCGGCGTCCAAAATAGCCGGGAAACTCCAAAGCAGACTGCCTCGATCCCAATAAGCGGCACTTACATAGTAGCGGGGGCTTCTGCTGGTAACGAGCACCAACTCTTCGGTGTCAAGTGTAATGCCGGTTGAGAAGAACATACAGAAGAACAGATTCGTATTGTAGAGTTGTGTGAGCTTTGCATCACCATTAAAGGTGACACGACGCTCTTGAAGCCAAGTTCTTGTTTTTGTAAGTTCTACATCGAAAGTTTGCCGAAGCATCTCTTTGGCGCTTGTTGCGGCAGCAACTTCCTCGAAACCGAGACCCCAATAAAATACGACCGAGGCTGTTCCATCGGCAGCAATTGTACAGTGATGGGATAAATCGTAAGTAATACTGCCATCATCGGAACAGGTAAAAGAAGAATCTGTTTGTGCATCGGCCATAGGGGCAAAGGCAAACATCGGGAATCCTGCATGATATTCGAAAATCAAACTGCTGTTCCAGCCACTGCGGAAACAAGTTGCTTTACCACTTAACGGCTTGTCCTCGTTTACACAGTGCCAAGAGGAGGCCCAGCATCCATTTAACCCTATAACAACATCTTGTGCGCTTTCAGAAGTGTTATGAACCGTCATCTGAATTGCGAAACCGCGTTCATCAATAGGAGGCACGTAAAGGGTTTTGAGTTCAAGGCTGCCAAGCTGTGCAGTGGACTGGGGCAGCCAATCATCAAGCCGGGTCCACGCAAGATGAGCCGGAGAGAGGGAACCGACGCCATCTAAATGAACATAAGGCTGAATCAAAGGTGTGGATTCGCTCCCGCGAATATCTATAAGCCCTTTTGCGGCCATATATAGGAATGTTATGTCCTCTATCCCGCCTGTTCGTTCGTTGATGCGGGGCAAAGAAACGAAATCATTGCCAGTTGGCAGATACCTGTCCATAGTGAATCCCCTTATAAAGTGAAATAAGTATACAAATAAGATTAAGCGATTAACCTTGTTGCTATCATCAATATAACAGGAATGTTCGGCATAGTCAACAATATTTTTTCATAAATAGCAGGTTAATTTAATTAACTGTTGACATTTTGCTGCCGGCGTGGTATTGTAATGCCAGAGAAACGAGTTAAACGCTTAAACTAAATCCGTAAGATTGGTGGAGTCGATATGGCAAGACGCGCAACACTAAAAGATGTGGCAGAGCGTGCCCAAGTCAGTACGGCTACGGTGTCTTATGTTTTGAATGACAAGAAATCAATCTCCGAGCAGACCAAGACCCATGTGTACGATGCGATTCGGGATTTGAATTATGTTCCCGATCTCAGTGCGCGAAGCCTGTCCAGTAGAGATTCAAAGCTGATTGGAATTGTCATTCCACAGACTGAGCCCGGCAGCAAACTGATGCTGCAAAATGATTTTTACAGTGAAATCGTTGGCAGCATTGAGTATCACGCAAGACAGCATGGCTATCATGTGATTATTTCGGCCACAGATGTAAATGAAAGCTACTTGACTTTGGCTAAAGAACGGAACCTTGACGGGATTATTGTTATCGGTATGTACCCAGATGACTTTTACCGTCAAATGAAGAAAACACAAATCCCCATTGTATTGATTGACAGCTATTGTAACGATCATTATTACCATAGCATACGAATTGATGATGCCTATGGAAGTTATCTGGCTACCAATCATGTGATTGGATATGGGCATAAAAAGATTGCTTTTTTCTGCGGTCAGATCAAAGAAAACGGTGTCATAAAGAAAAGACTCTGCGGCTACCAACAGGCACTGGAAGAAGCCGGAATCCCATATGATTCCACGCTTGTTTATGAAGGCAAAGTTGATTACGATAGTGGCATCGAGCTTGCACGTAAACTGTGCAATGAAAATAAGGATGTCACAGCAGTAGTTGCTACCGCAGATATCTTAGCTATTGGAGCTATGAAGGGGTTCTACGAACAGGGAGTTTCGGTTCCCAATGATATTTCTATCGTTGGATTTGACGATTTGGAGATTTCTAAATATCTGACACCAGGACTGACAACGGTTCGCCAAGAAATCTCTCAAAAAGGTGAAAAAGCAGTTGAACTGCTTTTAGATAACATTCAAGACGCGGATATGACAAAGCGAGAGGTTATTATTCCGGTTAGCCTTTCTCGCCGGGAATCCGTTCGAGATATGAGAGGGGAGGAATAAAAAAGGACTGCACCAACCGTCCAAAGTCTGTGCAGCCCAAATCCAAAGAGCGTCTTATTGCTCTTCTATAATAAGTGTAAGCGAAGAAGAGCAAAAAATCAAGTGTTCCACTACTTATACAAGGAGGAAAAACAATGAAAAAGGCGATTTCTTACATGGCATGCTCGATGGCCGCAATGCTTGCGCTCAGTGCCTGCGGTTCGGCAGCCTCGTCTGCAAGTACCGTGGCAAGCTCTTCTGATGCAGCTTCTACGGAAAGCACGGCAGCATCGGAGGCTTCTAATGAGCCTGTGACAATCACGTTTGCACAGTACTCCGGGTCCGGAGACAACGAGCAGTATCTGCAGCAGATGGTTGACAACTATATGAAAGAAAACCCCAATGTCACCATCGACCTGCAGACCTATGGCTATGACGACTACTTTACGCAGATGACGGCGAAGGTTTCCGGCGGCCAGGCTCCCGATGTTTTTGAACTGGATTACCAGAATTTCGTCTCCTACGCAAAGAAGGGCGCATTGATGCCGCTGGATGACATCCTGACCAAAGACGGCATCGACACCTCTATCTACAACGATATGGCCCTGAAAGCGTTCAGCGCTGACGGCGTACAGTATGGCGTTCCTGATAGCTTTTCGAATGTTGTGCTGATTTACAACAAGGATCTGTTTGATCAGGCCGGTATCGATTATCCCACGGATGACTGGAAGTGGGAGGATGCAATGGCTGCGGCGGAGAAAATCCGTGCGCTGGGTGATAATATCTTTGGCTATTATCATCCCATTTCCTTCAACGAGTTCTATAAGACCGTTAAGCAGAACGGCGGCAGCCTTTTCAATGATGACTTTACGGAGTTCACGATGGATACCCCGGAAAACATTGAAACGCTGCAGTACATGGTTGACATGCAGCAGAAAACCAATGTTATGCCCACCGAGGAGCAGATGGCAGGCATGGGTGACTGGGACCTGTTTGAGTCTGGCCGCCTTGGCATGATTGTGACGGGTATTTGGGCATTCCCCGAATATACGAGCAATTGCGACTTCGATTGGGATATCGTGGTTGAACCTGGTCACACTCAGAAGGCTACGCACTTCTTCTCCAACGGTTACGTCGTTTCCAAAGATTCTCAGGTTGCTGATGAAGCCGTTAAGTTCATCACCTACATTTCCTCCAACCGTGAAGCAACGCAGATTCGCCTGGACGCAGGCTGGGAGCTGCCTCCGGTTCAGGACGAGGATATCATCGCTCAGTACAAAGAAAAGACTCCTCCGGCAAATCGCGAAGCGGTCTTTAAGAGCCTTGATTACCTTGTGACTCCTCCTGTTATCACCCAGTATGCAGAGCTGCAGGACATCGTTGGTCAGCATTTGAGCGCTGCGGCCGCCGGCACTGTCACCCCGGAGCAGGCGCTGAAGGATATGCAGGCTGAGTGCGAACAGAAAATCGATTTGACCAAGTAAATAGTTTGACGGGGGCAGGCGGGAGCCTGTCCCCGTATTTTTATCGGAGGGTTTATAGAATATGAAAAATTCCCGATTGGCAAGCTGGAAAACAGCATTACCATTTTTGCTTCCAAGTTTGGCTGGTTTTGTTGTGTTCAGTATCATCCCAATGATTATGCAAATTTTTGTCAGCCTGACCAGTTGGGATGGATTGAGCGAACTGACATTGTTCAGTGATTTTAGCGGATTCATGGATCGATTCTACGTAGGAATCGAGAACTATAAGGAAATTCTCACATCAAAAGAGTTTTATCAGGTGATTGGAAACACGCTGGAATTTGTGATCCTCTACATTCCTTTGATGCTTATTGCCTCTATGATTGTGGCGCTCATTTTGAACAGTCATGTAAAGGGTGTTGGAATTTTCCGCGTTCTTTACTATATCCCGGTTATCACCTCATGGGTTGCGGGCGCATTGATTTGGAAATGGGTTCTTAGTCCTGAGTATGGTGCTATTAACAATATTCTGGCCTTGTTCGGAATTGAGGGGCCCTCGTGGCTTCAAAGCTCAAAGTGGGCAATGCCCGCAATCGTTCTTGCCTCGGTCTGGAAGGATATGGGGTACTTTGGCCTTATGCTGATGTCTGGCCTTCAGGGAATCAATCAGGAATACTACGATGCGGCGGCAATCGACGGTGCCGGCAAAATCAAACAGTTTACAAGAATTACATTGCCATTGCTGACTCCTACGCTTTTCTTTGTCTTGATTATCAGCTTGATTAACTCCTTCCAGCTGTTTACGCAGATTATGATCATGACCCCCGATGGTGGCCCGCTTGGCTCGACAATGGTGATGGTTGAACGTATTTATAAGTGCGGCTTCCGTTACTATGAAATGGGTACGGCTGCCGCATATAGCTGGATTCTGTTTGCGATTTTGCTGCTTCTGACAATGGTTCAGATGAAACTTCAGAACAAGTGGGTGAACTACGATGACTAACGCTAAAACATCTTCTTTGACAGGGCTGAAACAAAGACGAATCATTGGAAAAGTGGCATTTTATGTACTGGGATTGTTGGTGGCCGTAATTGTCTGCATCCCGTTTTATTGGATGATTATCACCAGCTTAAAAGGCCGCGGCGCTATTATGAGCATTCCCGTGGAGTGGATCCCAAAAGAACCGACACTTGATGCATACAAAAAACTTTTTGCTATGCCGGAATTTGTGGGCTCTATCTTCAACAGCTTTTACGTGTCTGTTCTTTGCACGGCAGTTCGGCTTCTGTGTGCCGCGATGGCTGCATTTGCACTGACAAAAATTCCGTTCAAGGGACGTAATGCGGTCTTTGGCATTTATGTTACGGCGCTGATGATTCCGTCGCAGATCACTTTTATTCCACTGTTCATTATCATGACGAATATGCACCTTACCAACAGCTTAAATGCGTTTATGCTGTTGCAGCTGTTTAATGCCTTTGCCATTTTTATGATGCGGCAGAAAATGATGACGATCAACGATGCCTATATTGAAGCTGCTGTTATTGATGGCGCGAGCATGTGGCGCATTTTTTTCAAAATCATACTGCCCATGAGCGGCAGCGCTATGGCAACGCTGGCAATCCTTGCATTTATGGACATGTGGAATGATTACCTGCTGCCGTTGGTTTTGCTGAGCGAAAGAAGCAAATTTACGCTTCCGCTGCTGCTGAGCACGTTGTCCGGCCAGTACAAGAATCAGTACAACCTGACAATGGCTGGCGCACTGATTTCGATTATTCCGATTCTGATCGTTTATATTTTTGCGCAGAAGTATTTCAAAGAAGGCCTTACGGTTGGCGGTGTGAAAGGATAAAAGCATATGATTGAGTGGGAGCCTAATAAGAACGATGCCAATCTGAACATACCAGTAGACGGTCAGGTGGCTTCTATATGCTGGAATGAACAGACAAAACTGCTCACCATGAGTCTTGCGTATTCAGCAGTTTATGGAATGGGTGAACGGTATAATGGACTCAACCAGAATGACCGCATCGTGAAAATCGAGGTGGAAGAAAAGTTCTGTAATCAAGGGGCTATTGTCCCTCGCCGTTCTTTTTCACGGATACAGGGTTCTCTTTCTGTACATTGTCTGGTGGCACATTGATATTCGATTTCACACAGAAAAACGTCATAACGGTTCATGCGCCCGGCAATTGTAAGTTTATATTCAACGCAGGAACGCCTGAAAAACTAATTTCTGAATATATGTCTTTGTCCGGGCCTGCGATTCTTCCGCCTGACTGGGTCTTCGGGCCGTGGATCTCTGCAAACCATTGGAATACGCAAAAGGAAACGGAAAAGCAGATTGAACTTCTGAAGAAGTATCAATTCCCGGCTACCGTGCTGGTTCTTGAAGCATGGAGCGATGAAGCAACCTTTTACATTTTTAATGGTGCCAAATATAAGGAAAAACCGAACGGGGGGCCTTTTGCAGTAGGTGACTTTGACTATTCGGAAAGCGCCTATTGGCCGAACCCACAAGAAATGATTGAAAAGCTGCATAAGGCAGGACTTCATCTGGTGCTCTGGCAGGTCCCGGTGTATAAGCAGCAAGGCGATGATGAAATCAGGAATCATCAGAATGATTTGGATCGGGAGGATGCAGTAAAACGCTCCCTGTGTATTCATAACTTGGATGGGACACCCTATAAGATTCCGGAAGGACATTGGTTCCCCGGCTCGATGATCCCTGATTTTACAAATCCTGAAACTTGCAGAATGTGGTTCGGAAAAAGACAGTATCTGCTTGATATGGGCGTAGATGGGTTCAAAACCGATGGCGGCGAATTTGTTTGCACAGATGCAGTTTCCTTTTATGACGGCAGTACGGGCACGGAAAGCCGCAACTACTATCCGCAGCAATACACGAAGGCATATACCCAATTTTTGGGCAATAATCATGTTCTTTTCAGCCGTTCAGGCTATATGGGACAGCATACAACACCGTGCCATTGGGGTGGGGATCAGCAGTCCACAAATGATGAACTGCGGCATGTCCTTTCCGCAGGGCTTAGTGCAGCTTTAAGCGGCATTCTGTTCTGGGGATTTGATCTTGCCGGGTTTGCAGGGCCGCTTCCGACGTTGGATCTCTATCGCCGTGCAACGATGCTGGCGTGTTTTACGCCAATTATGCAATGGCATTCTGAACCCGATGGCGGTCAGTTCAAAGAATTGATGCCTGGCGGCGAGGAAAACAATGAACGCAGCCCGTGGAATATGGCAGCAGTCTATAATTCTCCTGAATTCGTGACGGAAATGCGTTTTTGGCATTGGCTCAGAATGAATTTGCAGCCCTATCTGATGGCCACAGCATTCAGGTGCGCAGCAGAGAATGTCCCAATGATGCGTCCGCTTGTGTACGAATGGCCGCAGGACAAAGCCGCTCGCCAAGTTGAGGACGAATTCCTTCTGGGGGATGCTATCCTTGTTGCACCGCTGTTGGAAGAAAATCAGGTCGCAAGAGAAGTCTATCTGCCGGAAGGCGAATGGTACTCCTTTTTTACGGGGAAATGCTATCATGGTTGCCAGACAATTTCTACGACGGCAGATATGAAATTCCCTGTTTTTATCCGCAGCGGCTATGCAGTTCCTCTGCACGCTGATGGCATGGATTCTCTTGGTAATCCGGTTTCTCAGAATCTTAATTCCAAACTGATTCTGCTTGTCGCTGGAGCGGCAGGCAAAAGTACTTTCACAACAAATAAGTCGGTTCTTACCTGCGAGTGGAAAAACGAAAAGGTCCGCGTGGAAGGAACTGGAGCAGAAACCGTTCAAATTCACCATTTTTGCTGACCGCAAGAGGCTGTTTATTTGCAGTCAAAAGGATTTGCCTATGAACGCTATTATTTTCGATTTAGATGGTGTTCTGTGCCATACAGATGAATATCACTATATGGCATGGAAAGCCATAGCTGATGAATTGCATATTCCTTTTAATAGAGAAGTCAATAACCAGCTGCGAGGAGTTTCGCGGATGGAGAGTCTCAAACTAATCCTGCGCAATTCGCCGGTCTGTTATAGCGAGCAGGAAAAATTTCTGCTTGCGGAAAAGAAAAACAATATTTACAGAGAACTGCTACAAAATATAACTTCAAAGGATTTGGCAGATGGTGCATGGACAGTTCTGGAAAAGCTACATGCCGTCCATATCCCGATGGCTATCGGATCTTCAAGTAAGAATACACCGCTTATTGTAGAAAAACTTGGAATTGGAAAATTCTTTGATGCTATTGTAGATGGAAATCAAATTTCACATTCAAAACCGGATCCGGAGGTCTTTTTGCTGGCGGCAGAAAAGCTGCACCAAAAGCCAAGTGATTGCCTTGTCGTTGAAGATGCAGAGGCAGGTGTGAAAGCCGCCCTCAATGGGGGCTTTCTGGTGGCTGGAATCGGGCCAGCAAAAGATTGCCCGAACGTCAATTATCCGCTTCTATCCTTAAGTGAACTTCTTGCAGTAGAGGGCCATCCAGCCTGATAGAAAACTAAATAAAAGGTGATGATAAAAGAGCCTGCATTCTGAAGTCCAGTTGGACTTGGATGCAGGCCTCTTTTTTGTTATAAGTTATTTTCCCGTTTTGCGTTTCTTTCAAGTGATGAGCTATATGATTTGCAGTATAAGTAGGAAACTATTGATATCTTGAAATACAGAGATTATTGTACGATTCTCTTTTATAAAAAAATAAAAATAAGGGGCAAGGTTTTTGCCCCATAGCGTGATAGTCTAAAATCAGAGCCACGCCAATAGGAGGTGAGTCAGCGATAAATGCGTCAGAACGACGCCGCGAGATTATAGAGATACTCTTTTCCAGAACAGAAAAAGTGAAAATCAATGATCTGGTTGTGCGTTTTGGCACCTGTCGCAGAACGATTCGCTACGATGTGGAAATCTTGTCGCTTACATACCAGATAGGAAGCACGCCCGGTCGTCATGGTGGAATATACATTGATTCACCGATTCATTCGCAACCAAGGTATCTTACTCCGGAAGAAGCAGCGGCACTTCTCCACATGCTGTCCTACATACAGGAAGAAGATAAGCCATATTTGAAATCCATCCTCCGTGATTTGGCTCGCATTGACCGTCTTTGAGGCAGCTAATGCCTGTACCTTGACAATCAAATATCCAGCATAACAGGTACTTTTCTTTCCCAGCAAGCCCCAGTGGGCGGTCCGGCAAACCGGAATTGCGGCGGGAAAGACCATAATGATACGCCAGCGGCCTCCAGCGTCAGAGGGGGTGACCGAGCCGGAGTTGTAAGCAGTAAGACTCCGGCGGAGTC
>OIDF01001109.1_pt1 | contig 12301 bp, 8 predicted proteins | sample 1581411 | NCBI WGS metagenome assembly OIDF01 (sample SAMEA3882515, study PRJEB24775) | human gut metagenome | biome: human-associated habitat; feature: intestine environment; material: feces | place: Netherlands | collected 2009/2010
CCATAAGGCTTGATTTTCGGGCAATAAAAAAAGCAACCCGAAAGAAAATCGAATTGCTTTTAAACTCTATTCAGTTTTATTTATATATCAGTAAAGGAGGTATATTTCCCATGCAGGCTTGCCGTCACTGTTGATAGCTGAGCCGTCACCATGCCATTGCTGATACACAACTATATGTGCTTGGTCTTTGCCTATTCTGTCATATAGAACATCAATGTGTCCTTTTACTTTGCGATAAAGTTCATCATAAGACGAATAAGTATCAGGCGAAACAGTGTCAGGTGTTCCCCATGAGCTGTTGTCAAGATTTCTTGTGGCTATGTTATCCCACATTTCCTGCTCATTATAGAAGATAGCGTCAAAGTCGCACTGTTCATTGCTGTACTGCTGAAGCTCTTTTACCGCTCTGTCTATATCACTCTGAGTAAGCTCGAATTTTGGTTTTGGCTTAGCCGTTGTTGTAGTCGGCTTTGGCTTTGGAGCTTGCGTTTTCTTTGCCGTTGTGGTGGTCTGTCTTGTAGTTGTTGTCTGACGCTCTGTCTTTCTTTCTGTCTGACGTTCCGTCTGCTGTGGCTGATAGCTGTTGCCACCATTGTTATTGTCATTGCTGTAGCTGTTGTTGCCTGAGCCGTTGTTTGCGGTGCTGTGGCTGTAGCTCTGATTATTATTCACTGTGCCGCCATTACTAGCTGGGCTGTTCGATTTTGTGGTTGAACCGCCCTTGGTAGTGGTTGAAGATTTACCACTGCTTGTGCTTGCGGACGTTGTTGATGATGTTGTGGTAGCCGAAAGGGAAGTTGTTTCCTCACTCTGAGAGGTCAGTGTGGCTTCCGTTGTGGTAGTTGCCGAAGCTTCTGTGCTTGAAGTCGTTGTGGTTGCCTTTGGAGGGGCTGATGATGTGTTGTCTGTGTTGCCACAGGCGGTTATGCTTATCATTGTCGCACTGATTATCAAGGCGGCTATGGCTTTCATTGTGTTCTTCATATGGTTTTCCTCCTTTTTTAGACTTGACATATATCTTAAAGTGATGTATACTTATATATAGAAAAGGTAAACCGCATAGACGGCTATCCTCAGTTTTTGATTATGTAAAAAATAACCGCAACTTTTGGTCGAGGGCGGTTATTTTTTTATGGTTTTTACAAACTCGAGCAGAATAAGTAACATAATGATCTGCCAAATCTGATCCATAATACCACCTCCCTTCAGGGAGTATGGCCAACCGTCTCTCAATCTTTTGCCGGATTACCCGTATTTTTATTGTAACCTATAAAGAGAAGATAATTGGTGGAAGTGCCTGTATTTATTCCGACGACAATGCATACCTCTGGTTCTCCGGCGGCATGCGTAAGACCTACGCTTTGCAATATCCTGGAATCCTCGCGGTCTGGCAAGCGTTGCATGATGCCAAAGAGCGCGGCTACCGACATCTGGAATTTATGGATGAAGTGATTCCGTATGCAAACCGGGGAGAGGCGACTGTTTACGAGCATCTGAAGCGTGCCATCGATTTTTCCATGAACCATCTGGGAAAACACGGTATGCCGGCGGGGCTGTATGCCGACTGGAATGACTGCTTAAGACTGGGCAAAGAAGGGGAATCCACATTTGTTGCCATGCAGCTTTATTATGCGATGAATATATTGCGAAAGTTTGCAGAATACAAGCAGGATAAAGAAACGGCTGCCTATCTTGATGAAAAGCAGGAGGAACTGGGGAAATTGCTGCAGGAACTCTGCTGGAATGAGGACCGTTTTATCCGTGGATTTACAGAAGCAGGCGAAGTGATCGGAAAGCGCACGGATCCGGAGGCAAATATGTGGCTGAACCCGCAGAGCTGGGCGGTGATCAGCGGGCTGGCAAAAGCGGATCAGGCGGATATGGCGCTTGAGAGGGTATATGAGAAATTAAACACGCCGTATGGTGCAATATTGATGGACCCGCCGTATCATGCGCACGCCTTTGACGGAGCACTGGCTGTCATCTATAATCCGGGTGCAAAAGAAAATGCAGGTATTTTCTCACAGTCGCAGGGATGGATTATCCTGGCGGAGGCATTGCGGGGACATGGAGACAGAGCATTTACTTATTTTATGGAAAATGCACCGGCTGCACAGAATAATCGTGCAGAGATCAGAAGACTTGAACCATACTGTTATGGACAGTTTACGGAAGGAAAAGACAGCCCGCATTTTGGTCGTTCCCATGTGCACTGGCTGACCGGAACTGCTTCCACTGTAATGGTAGGATGTGTGGAAGGAATCCTTGGCATGCGTCCGGACTTTGAAGGACTTCGTATTGCACCATCCATTCCGGCGGACTGGGATCAGTTTACCATTGAGAAGGATTTCCGGGGAAAACATCTTCATATTGTGGTAGAAAATCCAGAGCATGTACAGAGTGGATGCAAAGCGTTGTACGTGAATGAGGAAAAGATGGAAGACAACTACATTCCGGTAGAAAAAATGACCGATCAGACGAAGGTACGCCTTGTGATGGCATAGAAGGGAGAAGTTATGAAAAACGATATGCAGTTTACAGGAAAAAACGGAGAATTTCAAATCCGTCATATGGTTGAAAAAACACAGCTCAATTTTCCGGTGGCAAATGAAGAGGGAATCAAAAGCAGCGTGACGCAGACCTTCGGCGGCGATTGTAAGCTGGATCAGAACCATTTTCTGCTGGAACCGGTGAGCATCGAAAATCTGCACAATAACAGAAGTACCCGCAATGTCTGGTGTACAATCAACCGGAAGGAACATGTGTCACTGACCGGAGTTTCGGCGCAGGCAGAATATGCACATTTCCTTGGAAAAGAGGAGGAAGTGACATTCGATGCCGGATTTATGTGGCAGGAGACGAAGCGGGAATTAAAAGAACAGAAAATCGAGGCAGCCGTGCGGATCTTTGCTCCGCTTGGAGTACCGGCAGAACTGATGCAGGTGCGCGTTACCAATAAATCGGATATGGATATGTGTGTGCGCGTGACTTCTGCTATCCCAATTTACGGCAGAAGCGCGGATAATCTGCGCGATCACCGCCATGTGACGTCCCTTCTGCACCGTATCCGCGTGACCTCCAACGGCGTGATCGTAAAGCCGAGCCTCTCTTTTGATGAGCGAGGTCACCGCGAAAACGAGATGCTCTATTTTGCTGCCGCCAACGGACCGGACGGCGCACTGCCCATAGCCATCTATCCGACAGCGGAGATGTTCTTGGGCGAGGGCGGCACCTTCCTGAACCCGGAGGCCGTGCGCTCCGATAAGCCCGGCACCCCGGCGGGAACGCTGATCGAAGGTCGGGAGGCGATGGGGGCAATGGCATTTGATGCCGTCACGCTGGCTCCCGGCGAAAGCACACAGTATGTTGTTCGCTTTGGTCTGACACAGGAGGCGGGTACCCTGCCCGCTCTGATGAACGTGTTGGACACTCCGGTCAAGGCGGCAGCCGCACTGGAGGAGGTCCGGCAGCACTGGCAGAAGCTCGTCAATGTGGAGTTCGCTACCGGCGACAGCGTCAGGGACAACTATCTGAAGTGGGTCTGCTTCCAGCCGATTCTGCGTCGCATCTTCGGCTGCTCGTTCCTGCCGTACCACGACTACGGCAAGGGCGGGCGCGGCTGGCGCGACCTGTGGCAGGACTGTCTGGCGCTGCTCATCATGGACCCCGGCGATGTGCGCGGTATGATCGTGGACAACTACGGCGGTGTCCGGATGGACGGCACGAATGCGACCATCATCGGGGAAAAGCAGGGCGAATTCGTTGCAGACCGCAACAACATTACCCGCGTCTGGATGGATCATGCGTTCTGGCCGCTCGTCACGACAGAGTTCTATCTGAACCAGACCGGTGATTTCTCGGTGCTGTTGGAAAAAGCGCCGTACTTCAAGGATCGTCAGATCCGCCGGGGCATGGCTCACGATGACATGTGGCAGCCCGCGGACGGCAGCCGTCAGCGTACCGCCGACGGAACCGTCTATGAGGGTACGGTGCTGGAACACATTCTGCTGGAAAACCTGTGCGCTTTCTACGATGTGGGTGCGCACAATGAGCTTCGCCTGCATAACGCCGACTGGAATGACGCGCTGGATATGGCTGCCGACAAAGGCGAGAGTGTGGCATTCACAAACGCCTACGCAGGCAATCTGCATGGGCTGGTCAAGATCCTGCAAAAGCTCGGTGCGGAGAAGATCACAGTGGCGCAGGAACTTACCGCGCTGCTGGGACACGAGGATATCTTTGACGATCCTACAGCTAAAAATGACATCCTGAGCCGGTACGAGGCGACCTGTGCGCACGCAAACAGCGGACGCACAGTGGAATTGGACACGGCAGCGCTGATGACCGATCTGACCGCCAAAGCCAACTGGATGCAGTGCCATATCCGCGAAACCGAGTGGGTCACGGACGGCAAAAGCGGCTGGCTCAACGGCTACTACGACAATCACGGTCAACCGGTGGAGGGTGTTGTCAACGATTTACCGCGCATGATGCTGCCCAGTCAAGTATTCGGCATCATGTACGGCACAACGACCGCCGAGCAGACTGCGGAGATCTGCCGGAGTGCAGACCGCTATCTCTTTGAAGAAAAAATCGGCGGTTACCGCCTGAATACGAACTTTAAAGAAAAAAAGCTCGACCTGGGTCGTATGTTTGGTTTTGCCTATGGCGAAAAGGAAAACGGTGCCGTGTTCAGCCATATGACGGTTATGTACGCTAACGCGCTGTATCAGCGCGGCTTTGCCAAAGAGGGTGCTAAGGCACTGGATACGCTGCTGAACACAGCGATGGACTTTGCCGTCAGCAAAATGTACCCGGGTCTGCCGGAGTATTTCAATAACGACGGACGCGGTCTGTACCCCTACCTGACCGGGGCGGCGAGCTGGTATATGCTGACGGAGATTTGCTGGGTCTACGGTGTGCGGGGCGAATGGGGAGATTTGGTCATTGCCCCTGCCCTGCAAAAGGCGCAGTTCGGCGGCGGCAGCGTGTCGGTCACGCTGCCCTTTGCGGGGCGCACGCTGCGGGTACGCATAGAAAACGCTGATGGCATCGAACAGAAAGACTACCGTGTGTACAGTGCAGCACTGGACGGCACAGCACTGCCCGTGGCGGAGGGCATCCTTCGGATCCCCCGCGCAGAAATCGAGGCATTGACGGCCGATGCGATACACGAGATCACGGTGATACTCCACGCATAAACCAGAACAACAGCCGGGCGGCAGTTTTTCACTGCCGCCCGGCTGCCTGTTTACCAGATGGATTTATAATATTTATCCCGGTATTTCTTCGGTGTGATGCCTACCAGCTCCTCAAACACCTGAATAAAGTGGCTTTGGGAGGAAAACGCCAGATAATTCGCAATGTCTATCAGACTTGCATCGGAGTAGCGCAGAAGCGCCTGCGCCTTTTCGATTTTCTTTTCCCTCACATAGTCACTCACGGATACGCCGAGATTCTGCTTGAACACGCGGGAAAGGTAGCTGACCGACAGCCCCGTATAGCCGGAGAGTGTCTGTACGGTGATGCGCTCGTTGATATGGTCATAGATGTAATCCACACACTGTGACACTGGTTTGGAGATGACATCCGTCTTCTTTTTCAGGCGCATTTTGCCGGTGAAGTCCTGCACCATAGCGTGATGCAACTCCACCACCGCGTTGATGTCGGTGCAGGCATCCGCGCGGTTAATGTAAAAGTCACTTAAACGGTAGCCCTGTTCAGCCGCCATACCGCCGGTAATGCAGTACCGCGTCACAAGGGCCGCTGTGATAACAAAATGATATTTTAGATTTTGCAGCGGATCTTTGGCCAAGACTCCCATGCCGGTGGGGTTGCTGAACACTTCGGCGGTACAGTTTTTCTGCACATATTCCATGTCACCGTCCCGCACGGCGCAGTAAAAAGCGTATTCCTCATCGGGGGGGCGATGGTTTTCCAGTGCTTCACTGTGTTTCAGCTCGTTTTCGACCCACTCTTTTGTAAGTTTCATACAAAATCTCCTGCACTTTCGGAATTCTTTTATTATTATGGCATGGATTTGGTATTTTTGCAATGGTTCTTATATAAGATTCGCCTTTTTATCTGTATAATTGAACCATCAACTCCGAAATCGATTACGGAGTTAAAATTTGGAGGAGGAAATAAACATGAGAAAGAACAAAGTCCTCTGCGCTGCGATGGCAAGCGCAATGAGCCTCAGCCTTCTGGCAGGCTGCGGTGGAAACAGTGCCTCTACCGCTGCTTCCGCCAGCGCTGCAGCAGGCAGCAGCGATACGACCGCCGCCGCTGATGCAGACACCGAGGAGGGTAAGGTCCTGAACATCTGGTGCTGGAACGATGAATTCCAGTCCCGCTTCAATGACTACTATCCGGGAGTCAAGGAAGTGGCCGCCGACAAGTCCACCACCACGCTGAACAACGGTATTACCGTAAAGTGGACCATCAACCCCACCACGGATAACAACTATCAGAACAAGCTGGACGAGGCGCTGCTCAAACAGGACAGCGCCGCTGCGGATGACAAGATCGACATCTTCCTGGTCGAGGCTGACTACGCACTGAAATATGTGGACTCCGACTACACCTTGGATGTCAAGAACGATGTAGGTCTGACGGACGATGATCTGAAGGATCAGTATCAGTACACCAAGGACATCGTTTCGGTGGACGGCGTCCAGAAAGGCACCAGCTGGCAGGCAACCCCCGGTCTGTTTGCGTACCGCCGCAGTATTGCCAAGGATGTGCTGGGCACGGATGACCCCGCCGAGGTGCAGAGCGCTTTAAGCGATTGGGACAAGTTCAATACCGTGGCCGAGGAAGCCGCCGCCAAGGGCTACAAGATGCTCTCCGGCTACGATGACGCCTTCCGTGTGTTCTCCAACAATGTTTCTGAGCCGTGGGTCGACGGCACGACCGTCAAGGTAGACCCCAACATTATGGCTTGGGTCGAGCAGACCAAGGATTACACCGACAAGGGCTATAACAACAAGTCTACCCTGTGGAGCGACCAGTGGGCCTCCGATCAGGGTCCGAGCGGTAATGTTTTCGGCTTCTTCTACTCCACTTGGGGCATCAACTTCACCCTGCTGGGCAACTCTCTGGCAACACCTACCGCAGAGGGCGGCAAGGAAGAAGTAGGCAACGGCATCTACGGTGATTACGCTGTCTGCCAGGGTCCTCAGCCCTACTACTGGGGCGGCAGCTGGATCTGCGCCGCAGCCGGCACCGATAATATCCAGACCGTCCGCGATGTCATGCAGAAGCTGACCTGCGATGCCGACATTGCCCTCCAGATCACCAAGGATACGCAGGATTATACCAACTGCCAGTCTGCCATGCAGTCTTTGGCCACGGACCCCACCTACGGCTCCGATTTCCTGGGCGGTCAGAACCACATTGCTCTGTTCTCTGAAGTCGCACCCACCATTGATATGTCCAATGCCGGTCCGTACGATCAGGGCTGCAACGAGACCATCCAGAACTGCTTCCACGATTACTTCAACGGTTCCATTGATTTCGATACGGCCAAGGCAAACTTTGAGGCGCAGATCAAGGTCAAGTATCCCGAGCTGACCAGTGTTGAGTGGCCCCAGTAACGAATAAGCATCGGAAAGGAAGCCCCCTGCCATGAAGAAAAAGAAAAGCGGCGTTGATTATTCCCGATGGGGATATATCTTCCTGGCCCCCTTCTTTATTACCTTTGCGGTGTTTTCGCTGTACCCGCTGGCAACAACCGTCTATTACAGTTTCTTTGAGTATTACCGCAGCGGTCTGAAGGTCATCGGTCCCAATTTTGCAGGTCTAAAAAATTATGCCGCGATGCTCACGGAGCTGCCGCAGTTTTTCGGAAACACCATCATCATGTGGATCATGGGCTTTATCCCCCAGATCGTCATTGCACTGCTGCTTGCGGCATGGATGACAGACCTGCGGCTGCGCCTGAAATTTCAGGGCTTTTTCAAGACGGTCATCTATATGCCCAACCTCATCATGGCATCGGCTTTTGCCATGCTGTTCTTTACGCTGTTCAGCGACAGCGCCACGGGTCCCGTCAACAGCATCTTGCTTACGCTGGGGGTCATCAAAGAGCCGATTCGCTGGCTGACCTATGTCTGGGGAGCCCGCGGTCTGATTGCACTGATGAACTTCCTGATGTGGTTCGGCAACACGACCATCATCCTGATGTCCGCCATCATGGGCGTTGACCCCGGTCTGTACGAGGCTGCGCAGCTGGACGGCTGCACCTCCGGTCAGATGTTCTGGAAAATCACAATGCCGCTGATCCGCCCGCTGCTGATTTATACGCTGATCACCAGCGTGGTCGGCGGTCTGCAGATGTTTGATGTGCCGCAGATCCTGTCCAACGGTCAAGGCAGCCCGAACAAGAGCACCACCACGATCATCATGTACCTGAACCAGCATCTGTTCAGCAAGAACTACGGCACCGCCGGCGCACTGTCCGTGCTGCTGTTCTTGGTCTGCGGTGTCCTCTGCGTGATGATCTACAAGCTGCAGAGCAAGGAGGACTGAGCCATGAAACCGCAAAAAAAATATGTGGATCACAAGCTCCATCTGTACCGTGCAGTGGCGTATATCGTTATGTTCCTGCTGAGCTTTCTGTGCTTGTTTTTCTTCTATATTCTGATCGACAACGCAACCCACAACAACTTTGATATTCAAAAGGGCTTTCAGCTGCTGCCCGGCGGCAGTTTTCTGACCAACCTGAAGAATACCATGAATGATGCCAACGTGCCGGTCCTGAGCGGTCTGCGCAACAGCCTGATTGTGGCAGGATGTTCTGCAGCACTCTCCTGCTACTTCAGCGCGCTGACGGCATACGCAATCTACGCCTACGACTTCAAGTTCAAGAATGCAGCATTTACCATCATCCTGCTCATTATGACGATGCCTATGCAGGTATCGGCGCTGGGTTTCCTTCGCCTGATGGACAATATGCACCTGACCAATACGCTGTGGCCGCTGATTTTGCCCAGCATTGCGGCACCGACTGTGTTCTTTTTCATGAAGCAATACATGGATTCCAGCCTGCCGAAGGAACTGATTGAGGCAGCTCGCATTGATGGCTCCGGCGAGTTCCACACCTTCAATGTGATCATCCTGCCGATCCTGAAGCCCGCTGTCGCGGTGCAGGCCATCTTTTCCTTTGTGGGATCGTGGAACAACTATTTCACCCCGGCGCTGATTATCAGTGATGCCAAGTGGAAAACCGTTCCGATTCTGATTGCCCAGCTGCGCGGTGCGGACTTCCTGAAGTTTGATATGGGCAAGGTCTATATGATGATCGCGCTTGCGATACTTCCGGTCATCATAGTCTATCTGATTCTTTCCAAATACATTGTCCGCGGTATTGCGCTCGGCAGCGTGAAAGGGTAAAATAACACTTACGGAGGTGCAGTGCGCTTGCGCTGCACCTTTTTTGGTGTTTATGCAAAAAAAGCAAACGACAAAATACGGAGGAATATACGATGTCATTTCCGGAAAATTTCGTCTGGGGCGCGGCAACCGCAGCCTATCAGGTCGAGGGCGCAGTGCAGGAGGATGGCAGGGGACTGTCCATCTGGGATACCTTCAGCCATACGCCGGGCAAAACAAGGAACGGTGATACAGGGGACATCGCCTGCGACAGCTACCACCGCTGGGCAGAGGATATTGCACTGCTGAAAGAGATGCACCTGAAGGCGTACCGGTTCTCGATTGCCTGGCCGCGCATCTTCCCGCAGGGCACGGGACCAGTCAATCCGGCAGGTCTTGCCTGGTATGACCGGCTGGTCGATGCGCTGCTTGCGGCAGGGATCGAGCCTTATGTCACGCTCTACCACTGGGATCTGCCGCAAGCCCTGCAGGACAAGGGCGGCTGGCTGAATGATGATACGGCAAAAGCCTTCGCCGGGTATGCCGCCGCGGTGGCCGCGCACTTTAAGGGGCGGGTGCGGTACTATTTTACCCTCAATGAGCCGCAGTGCAGCGTGGGGCTGGGCTACAGCAGCGGTGTACACGCACCCGGTTTCCGTCTGGATGACGGCTCGGTGTTTACAGCGTGGCACAACACGATCTACGCCCACTGCCTTGCGGCCGATGCGATCCGCAGGGCTGACCCCGATGCCCGGGTCGGCATGGCCCCGACAGGGCGCATCTGCACCCCGGCAACAGACGACCCTGCCGATATTGCGGCGGCCCGCGAGGCAACCTTTGCGCTGGCGGACGGAGACTGGACCTTCACCTATGCCCCGGCACTTGATCCGCTGTGCGGGCGCGGCTGGCCTGTGATCGCGGGCGGTCAGGCCCAGCGTGTGGTGGATGCCATCCCGCAGGAGCAGCTGGACGCTTTGCCGCTGGGCAGGCTGGATTTCATCGGGATGAACATCTACAACTCCGTCATGGTGCGCGCCGGGGCAAACGGCAAGCCGGAATTCTGCCCCCGGGCCGCAGGACATCCGCGCACAGCCATCGGCTGGCCCATCACCCCGGAGTCGATGGAGTGGGGGACACGCTTTATCTGGGAGCGGTACGGTCTGCCCATCTACATCACCGAGAACGGCCTTTCCTGCACCGACAGCATCCATCTGGACGGCAAGGTGCATGACCCTGCGCGCATTGACTTCACCCACCGCTATCTTCTGGCGCTGCGCCGCGCGATTGACAGTGGCGTGGATGTGCGCGGCTATTTCCACTGGTCACTGCTGGATAATTTTGAGTGGAGCGAGGGCTATAACGAGCGCTTTGGTCTGATCTATCTCGATTACGCAACCGGCAAACGAACCCCCAAAGATAGTGCTGCCTGGTACGCCAAGGTGGCCGAAACGAACGGAAAAAATCTGTGAAAAGGCACGGTATGGCCCCTCGCTATGTGTTTGTTTCCTCTAACAGCTCCAGCGCTATATCTCGGCTTCTAATTCGCATCAGGCCATCGTCCTCGCAATGCGCTTTTTGGTGTGCCAGAAGGGATTCGCCCACGGCACCTGGCGTCAGAGAACTACGACAGGACAGTGTGGTCCGACATTGAAACATAAATTGTGTCGGTTCTGCCTAACTGCACCCAAAACAAGAAAGCAGGGTTGTTGCATATGCTTTTGTTTTCAACAAAAAATGCTTTTGATTTTTCGATTCTACGAATAAGAGAGGGGCTGTCACATGTGCAGCACCCCCTTTCCCGGCATTTTTTGGTGCAGCTGCACAGTAGTGGTCAAATTGTGGTCGGCCATTGAGGGAAATACCGGCTAATTGCGAAGGTACAGGAAACAAGCAAGCCCCCCACAGAATCCGGCAAAATGCCTTACTATGTGGGGGCTTGCTATTCTCGATTTTTCTCTTTTGCCTTTTTCAACGACACAATATACATTGCGTCTACACAAAGCAGATAACACCCGTGGCGGTGATAAATCGGTTGCCATCCGGCGTGACGGCGGCTTTCTCGATGCTGTTTTCTTTGTCGTAATCGGTGCAGGGCGTCCGGGCGCAGACCTGCACGACCTGCTTGCCGCTGTACCGGCTGCCTTATATCTACATAACGAAAAAATCTTGAAACGATTCTGCGACAATGCTATAATACATATTACATTCATTGGTATATACTGTTCAAAAAATTGCTGACAGCCTGACGGGATGGATGCTGCCATGACCTTCCTAAGATCGGCGGTACGGAAATGAAATCAAAATGCAGCCGCTTGGGGCGGAGAAAGATGGGAAAGAATGAAAAACTCCGGAACGCGCAAAGCCATGCAGACCCCGATATGGAGAAGCATCTGTGCGATGCTGTGCCTGCTGCTGTTGCTGCCGGCTCTGTTTCCTGTGAAGGCTGCCGCAGAAACCGTCCCTGCAAAGGTCGTCCGTGTCGGCTTGTTTGGGGACACCTTCAACTATGTCAACGAGAAGGGCATAAGAAAGGGCTACGGCTACGAATTGCTGCAGACCTTATCCGGCTATACAGGCTGGCAGCTCGAGTATGTGACCTGCGACTGGTCCGACTGCTTTGAAAAACTCAAAAACGGCGAGATCGACATTATGGGCGATATTTCCTATACGGAGGACCGCACCGAGGAGATGCTGTTTTCGGACGAGCCGATGGGGGAAGAAAAAGATTACCTCTACGCCGATCTTTCGCGCACAGATATCTCCGCTTCCGATTACAAAACGCTGAACGGCAAAAAGATCGGCGTTCCGATGGGAACCGAGCCGGAGGTTATGCTGACCGAATGGGAAGAAAAATACGACCTGAAAACGCAGCACGTCAACATCTCCAACAACGAGGATGTGAAGCAAAAGCTGGCAAACCACGAGA
>OIDF01001115.1_pt1 | contig 12232 bp, 9 predicted proteins | sample 1581411 | NCBI WGS metagenome assembly OIDF01 (sample SAMEA3882515, study PRJEB24775) | human gut metagenome | biome: human-associated habitat; feature: intestine environment; material: feces | place: Netherlands | collected 2009/2010
AAGATACTAATAAGTTTTGAATAATCAATGCACTACAAGTTTTTTTTTGATTTTACGCTTCACCCTTGATGTTGGGAAGAGGCGGAAATGTTTGTTCGTCCGGCATGCGAATCAGTCCGAAAGCGCGTTCATATTTCCCAATATTCTCTTCGAGTGCACGCAGCAAACGCTTGGCATGTTCGGGTGCCAAAACTATGCGCGATTGCACGCCAGCCTTTGGCATTCCAGGCATCACGCGGATAAAGTCGAGAATAAATTCCGAACTGGAATGAGTTATAATAGCCAAATTGGCATATGTACCTTGCGCCACTTCTTCCTTCAATTCTATCTGGAGTTGACCGTTGTTGTTTTCTTGATTTTCCATGTTGCACAATTGTTTTTAAAATGTTCTTAAAAGATAGACCAAAAGTACTCTTTTTTTTCGGATGATATACATTTAAGTTCAAAAAGACACATAATAATCCGTTCTGAAAAAGGAGCAAGCCACTGCAACCGTTTTGCAGTAGCACTGTAACAAACATACAGAAGCATTGCAGTACAGAAGGAAGAGGCAAAGATAAAACAGAGAGGGAATACTCCTTCTTATAGGATATTCCCTCTCTATTTAATAGAATTATATTGACGTTGTAAGGCTATCCCTCTACTTTCTCGTCTACAGCATAATCAAGTACCGTCTTCTTGTTGGCAAGCATACGGTCGTACTCTTCTTTGGAGCCAACGATAATCTTCTCGAACTCGCGTTGTCCGGTACCGGCAGGAATCAGGTGACCGCAAATTACGTTCTCCTTCATACCTTCCAGACGGTCCACCTTTCCGTTGATGGCAGCCTCGTTCAGTACCTTCGTCGTTTCCTGGAAGGAAGCAGCCGACATGAAGCTTGAAGTCTGCAATGCAGCACGGGTGATACCTTGAAGAATCTGAGTAGAAGTCGCAGGTACAGCGTCGCGCACTTCCACGGGTTTCAAGTCGCGGCGTTTCAACATGGAGTTCTCGTCACGCAGCTTGCGGGCCGTCACAATCTGGCCAGCCTGCAGACTCTGGGAATCTCCAGCATCCACTACCACCTTCTTTCCCCAGATACGGTCGTTCTCTTCCATGAATTCCATCTTGTCAACAACTTGCTGTTCCAGGAAGCGGGTATCACCTGGCTCGTCGATTTCCACCTTGCGCATCATCTGACGAACGATGATTTCAAAGTGCTTATCATTAATCTTCACACCCTGCAGACGGTAAACGTCCTGAACCTCGTTCACAATATATTCCTGCACGGCCGTAGGACCTTTGATAGCCAGGATGTCCGCAGGTGTGATAGCACCGTCAGACAACGGAGTACCGGCACGTACATAGTCGTTCTCCTGAACCAGAATCTGCTTGGACAACGGTACGAGGTACTTCTTCACTTCACCGGTCTTGGAAGTAACGATGATTTCGCGATTACCGCGTTTCACCTTACCCATGGTAACCTCACCGTCGATTTCTGAAACCACAGCGGGATTAGACGGGTTACGTGCCTCGAACAACTCAGTGACACGGGGAAGACCACCCGTGATATCACCCGCTTTACCTACGGCACGCGGAATCTTCACGATAACTTCACCGGCCTTTACCTTCTGACCGTCTTCAACCACTACGTGGCCACCTACTGGCAAGTTGTATGTACGGATCAGTTCGCCGTCTTCTGTCATGATGTGTGCGGTAGGCACCTTCGTCTTATCCTTAGACTCAATGATGATGATTTCGCGCAAACCGGTAGATTCATCAGACTCTACCTTATAAGTCACGTTTTCAATAACGCCTTCAAATTCAATCTTACCGGTAGCTTCGGTAATGATAACCGCGTTGAACGGGTCCCAACGGGCAATCATCTTGCCTTTCTCTACCATTTCACCATCGGCTGCATAGAGCGTAGAACCGTAGGGTACATTATGAGTGGAAAGCACAATACCTGTGTTGACATCCACGAAACGCACTTCGGCCAAACGGCCTACCACTACCTTTGCCGGTTCGCCTGCTTCGTCGATAACGTCTACCGTACGGAGTTCTTCGAATTCCAGACGGGCAGGATTCTTGGCCACGATGCTTGCGTTGGCAGCAATATTGGCTGCCGTACCACCGGCATGGAATGTACGCAGTGTCAACTGTGTACCCGGCTCACCGATAGACTGTGCAGCGATTACGCCGACTGCCTCGCCCTTCTGAACCATACGGCTGGAAGCCAGGTTACGTCCGTAACACTTGGCACAAACACCTTTCTTGGATTCGCAGGTCAATACAGAACGGATTTCAACGCTCTCGATTGGAGAGTCTTCAATGCGTTGTGCAATGTCCTCGGTAATTTCCTCACCGCCGGCCACAATCAGTTCGCCAGTTGTAGGATGAACAATATCATGTACGGATACACGACCCAGGATACGTTCATACAGAGTGGCAATGGTTTCATCATTGTTCTTCAGTGCCGTACAAACCAATCCGCGGAGCGTGCCGCAGTCTTCTTCATTAATAATCACATCATGCGATACGTCAACCAGACGACGGGTCAGGTATCCGGCATCGGCCGTCTTCAAAGCGGTATCGGCAAGACCCTTACGGGCACCGTGGGTAGAGATAAAGTACTCCAACACGGACAGACCTTCCTTAAAGTTAGAAAGAATCGGGTTTTCGATAATCTGACCGCCTTCGGCACCTGCTTTCTGGGGCTTCGCCATCAAACCACGCATACCGGAGAGCTGACGAATCTGTTCCTTAGAACCACGGGCACCGGAATCCAGCATCATGTATACAGAGTTGAAACCCTGGTCGTCGCTTGAAATGGTTTTCATCAGGATGTTGGACAACTCAGAGTTCACGTGCGTCCAGATATCGATTACCTGGTTGTAACGCTCGTTGTTCGTGATGAAACCCATGTTATAGTTATTGATTACCTGCTCTACTTCATCATAACCTTTCTGTACTAATGCTTCCTTCTCTTCCGGGATAATGATATCGCCCAAGTTGAACGACAAACCACCCTTGAAGGCCATGTAATAACCGAGGTTCTTGATTCCGTCGAGGAAGTCGGCTGCCTTGGCAACACCACACACCTTGATTACGTGACTGATGATGTCTCGGAGTGACTTCTTGGAGATAATCGTATTGATATATCCTGCTTCTGCCGGAACAATTTCGTTGACAATGACACGGCCCACGGAGGTATCGTGCATCATCTTGTCCACAATGTTACCATTCTCGTCAACGTCTTTCACTATTACGCTTACCGGAGCATGGATGTCGCACTTACCTTCATTGTAGGCAATCAGCGCTTCCTCAGGACCGTAGAATGTCAGGCCTTCACCCTTGGCACCCTTGCGCAGCTTCGTAATATAGTACAGACCAAGTACCATATCCTGAGCAGGCACAGTGATAGGAGCACCGTTGGCAGGGTTCAATATATTGTGTGACTGGAGCATTAGCATCTGTGCTTCCAGAATCGCTTCGTTGCTCAACGGCAAGTGCACGGCCATCTGGTCACCGTCGAAGTCGGCATTGAACGCCGTACATGCCAACGGGTGCAGCTGGATTGCCTTACCTTCAATCATTTTAGGCTGGAATGCCTGGATACCCAGACGGTGAAGTGTCGGGGCACGGTTCAACAGCACCGGATGCCCCTTCATCACGTGTTCCAAAATGTCCCAGATAACGGGTTCCTTGCGGTCTACAATCTTCTTGGCGCTCTTTACCGTCTTCACGATACCACGCTCAATGAGCTTACGAATGATGAACGGCTTGTAAAGCTCGGCTGCCATCAGTTTAGGGATACCGCATTCGCCCATCTTCAGCTCCGGACCTACAACGATTACAGAACGTGCGGAATAGTCGACACGCTTACCCAACAAGTTCTGACGGAAACGTCCTTGCTTACCCTTCAAACTGTCGGAAAGTGACTTCAACGGACGGTTAGCGTCGGTCTTCACTGCACTCGATTTACGGGAGTTATCAAACAGAGAGTCGACAGCTTCCTGCAACATACGTTTTTCATTACGCAAAATCACTTCAGGAGCTTTGATTTCAATCAATCTCTTCAGACGGTTGTTACGGATGATGACACGACGGTAAAGGTCATTCAAGTCAGAAGTTGCGAAACGGCCGCCATCCAATGGGACCAACGGACGAAGTTCGGGTGGAATAACCGGTACAATGCGTACAATCATCCACTCGGGCTTGTTGCGTCCGCGTGATGCACGGAACGACTCAACTACCTGAAGACGTTTCAGAGCTTCGGTCTTGCGTTGCTGTGAAGCATCGCTTCCGGCACGGTTACGCAGTTCGTAAGACAAAGAGTCAAGGTCGAGGCGTGACAGCAAATCGTAGATAGCTTCCGCGCCCATCTTGGCAATGAACTTATTGGGATCTGAATCTTCGAGGAACTGGTTGTCTTTCGGCAACTTTTCCAGCAAGTCCAGGTATTCTCCTTCTTCAAGCAAGTCATACTGTGCCACTTCATCGGACAGTACACCCGGCTGAATGACAACATAACGCTCGTAATAGATAATGGCATCCAGCTTCTTGGTGGGCAAGCCCAACAAGTAACCGATTTTGTTGGGAAGTGAACGGAAGTACCAGATGTGAGCCACGGGCACAACGAGCTGGATGTGTCCCATACGCTCACGGCGCACTTTCTTTTCAGTCACTTCCACACCACAACGGTCGCAGACGATGCCTTTGTAACGGATACGCTTGTACTTACCGCAATGGCACTCGTAATCCTTGATAGGACCAAAGATGCGCTCGCAGAACAATCCGTCGCGTTCGGGCTTATACGTACGATAGTTGATGGTTTCAGGCTTTAAAACTTCACCACTCGAATTCTCAAGGATTTCTTCGGGAGAAGCCAAACCGATAGAGATTTTCGAGAAATTACTCTTTATCTTGTTATCTTTTCTAAAAGCCATAAATTTATTTAATTGATAATTGACAATGGAAAATTGAAATTGAAAAACTGAAAACCGATAATTGAGAATGGTAACTTGCATTATCCACTCTCAATTATCAATTATCCATTATTCTAAGTTGATGCTCAAGCCCAAACCTCTCAACTCGTGCAGCAATACGTTCAGTGACTCGGGGATACCCGGAGCAGGCATCGGTTCACCCTTCACGATTGCTTCATAAGCCTTGGAACGTCCTACAACGTCATCAGACTTGATAGTCAGGATTTCCTGCAGAATGTGTGCGGCACCGAACGCTTCGAGTGCCCAAACTTCCATTTCTCCAAAACGCTGACCACCGAACTGTGCCTTACCACCCAACGGCTGTTGCGTAATGAGTGAGTACGGACCGATGGAACGTGCGTGCATCTTGTCTTCAACCATGTGACCGAGCTTCAGCATGTAAGTCACACCTACCGTAGCCTGCTGCTCGAATGCTTCACCGGTACCACCATCATACAGCGTTGTCTTGCCGTAGCGAGGCAAGCCGGCCTTATCGGTCCATTCGTTCAAATCGTCCAAAGATGCACCGTCAAAGATAGGAGTGGCAAACTTCACGCCCAGGTTTTTTCCGGCACGCCCGAGAACGGCCTCGAATATCTGACCGATGTTCATACGTGAAGGCACACCCAACGGATTCAGCACGATGTCTACCGGAGTACCGTCAGCAAGGAACGGCATGTCTTCCTGGCGTACCACACGGGAAACAATACCCTTGTTACCGTGACGACCGGCCATCTTGTCACCGACACCAATCTTACGTTTCTTGGCAATGTATACCTTGGCCATCTGAATGATACCTGCGGGCAACTCGTCACCGATAGTGATGGCGAACTTCTTGCGTTTCAGCTCGGCATCGAGTTCCTTGTACTTCTTGATGAAGTTCATCACCAATGCACGAATCAGTCCGTTGGTATGTTCATCCTTCGTCCAGTTGCTCAACTGAACAGCGGTGAAGTCCAAATCGCTGAAGTCGGAAGCAGAGAATCTGGCGCCTTTGGAAATAATGTCGGCACCCATGTAATCCTTCACACCTTCCGATGTATAATTTTCTGTAAGCTTCAACAGCTTGTTTATCAACACTTTCTTGAGGTCACCAATCTTAGCGTCGAACTCATCGTCAATCTTCGGTAACAGAGCCTTGTCGGCCAGCTTGGAGCTGCGGGTCTTGACAACACGGGAGAACAGACGCTTACCGATAACAACACCCTTCAAAGAAGGAGAGGCTTTCAAAGAAGCATCCTTCACATCACCGGCCTTGTCACCGAAGATGGCACGGAGCAGTTTCTCTTCCGGAGAAGGATCCGATTCACCCTTCGGAGTAATCTTACCGATAAGGATATCACCCGGTTCGATGCGGGCACCCACACGAACAATACCGTTTTCGTCAAGGTCTTTAGTCGCTTCCTCACTTACGTTAGGAATGTCAGAGGTCAACTCTTCCATACCACGCTTCGTTTCGCGAACTTCCAAAGAATATTCTTCTACGTGTACAGAGGTCAAAAGGTCCTCACGAACCACACGTTCATTCAGTACGATAGCATCCTCATAGTTATAGCCCTTCCACGGCATGTAAGCAACCAGCAGGTTCTTACCCAGTGCAAGCTCTCCGTCTTCGGTTGAATAACCTTCCGTCAGGATTTGACCTGCAGTCACGCGCTGACCCTTCTCGCAAATCGGACGGAGGTCAATCGTCATATTCTGGTTGGTACGGCGCCACTTCGGGATATTATATTCTTTCAATGCAGGCTCGAAGCTTACGAACTCTTCCTCCTCCGTACGGTCGTACAGAATACGGATAGTCGTTGCATCCACGAATTCAACCACACCGTCACCCTCGGCAGTAATCTGCGTACGAGAATCGCGTGCCAGCTGGCGTTCGATACCGGTACCTACAATCGGAGCTTCGCTCTTCAATAAAGGAACAGCCTGGCGCATCATGTTTGATCCCATCAATGCACGGTTGGCGTCATCATGCTCCAAGAACGGAATCAAAGAAGCCGCAATAGAAGCAATCTGCTGGGGAGATACGTCCATCAATTCCACCTCGGAAGGAGGAACCACCGGATAGTCGGCATCCTGACGGGATTTTACTTTATCACGTACAAAAGTACCGTCATCGTTCAAAGGAGCATTACCCTGAGCAATAATCTTGGCTTCCTCTTCTTCTGCGGTGAGGTAAACCAAACCTTCGTCAGAAAGATCAACCTTACCCTCTGCCACCTTGCGGTACGGAGTTTCAATGAAGCCAAGCTCGTTGATTTTCGCGAACACACAGAGTGAAGAAATCAAACCGATGTTCGGACCTTCAGGAGTCTCGATAGGACAAAGACGTCCGTAGTGAGTATAGTGTACGTCACGAACCTCGAAGCCTGCACGCTCGCGTGACAGACCGCCGGGACCCAGGGCAGACATACGGCGTTTGTGAGTAATCTCGGCCAGCGGGTTGGTCTGGTCCATGAACTGTGACAAAGCATTCGTTCCAAAGAATGAATTGATAACGGAAGAGATTGTCTTGGCGTTAATCAGGTCAATCGGAGTAAAGACTTCATTGTCACGGACGTTCATACGCTCGCGGATAGTACGCGACATACGTGCCAGACCGATGGCAAACTGATTGGACAACTGTTCGCCCACTGTACGCACACGACGGTTGCTCAAGTGGTCGATATCGTCCACATCCGCTTTCGAGTTAATCAACTCGATGAGATATTTGATAATTTCGATAATATCTTCCTTGGTAAGGACACGCACGTCCATATCGGTCGTCAAGTTCAACTTTCTGTTGATACGATAACGGCCTACATCACCCAGGTCATATCTCTTCTCTGAGAAGAACAGGTTATTGATAACCTCGCGTGCACTGGCATCATCGGCAGGGTCTGCATTACGCAACTGGCGGTAGATGTAGAGTACAGCTTCTTTTTCCGAGTTACTCGGATCCTTCTGCAGAGTATTATATATGATAGAATAGTCAGACTGGTTCGGTTCTTCCTTGTGTACGAGGATATTCTGAACGCCCGACTCTAATATAATGTCAACATGTTCCGGCTCGATTACAGTTTCACGGTCAATAACGACTTCGTTACGCTCGATGGAAACAACTTCACCGGTATCTTCGTCTACAAAATCCTCAATCCATGTTTTCAACACACGTGCGGCCAACTTACGTCCCACCATCTTCTTGAGGTTCGTCTTGTTCACCTTCACGTCTTCCGCCAAATTAAAAATCTCGAGAATGTCCTTGTCATTCTCAAATCCGATGGCTCTCAGCAAAGTGGTAACCGGCAATTTCTTCTTACGGTCAATGTACGCATACATGACGTTGTTGATGTCGGTGGCAAACTCAATCCACGAACCCTTGAACGGGATGATACGGGCTGAGTACAACTTGGTACCGTTGGCATGTACGCTCTGACCGAAGAACACACCCGGCGAACGGTGAAGCTGTGACACAACAACACGCTCCGCACCGTTGATGACGAACGTACCACGTTCGGTCATATAGGGAATCGTACCGAAATAGACATCCTGCACGACCACGCCGAAATCTTCGTGCTCGTCATCGGTACAATATAGTTTCAATTTGGCTTTTAAGGGAACACTATAAGTCAGGCCGCGTTCCAGACACTCTTCGATCGAATAGCGGGGCGGGTCGATATAGTAGTCGATGAACTCCAGAACGAAATTGTTTCTGGTATCGGTAATGGGAAAATTCTCCTGAAACACCTTGTACAGCCCCTCGTTCTTACGATTCTCGGCCGTGGTGTCCATCTGGAAAAAATCCCGGAACGATTTAAGCTGTACCTCCAGCAAGTCGGGATAAGGCACCCGGTTCTTGACTGTCGAAAAGCTAACTCTTTGTTGTGTTTTTGTCGTGGACATCGGTAAAATCCAAATTAAAGTTGAAGGTTTAAGTATTCCGGGGGAAGCCCCCGCAGCGGACCTCTTCTAATCCCGCTAATGCCCCCAGTGTAAACAGATTACACCCTGAGAGCATCCAAACTTCCAAAGACCAGACACAGCTCCTGTCGGCACTTCTAATCTTTAGACCAGAAAAGGCATAGAGCTTACAGCAGCGTAAGCCCTATACCCTGAGTTTGTCCTGAAACTTTTAAGTAGAAACTACTTAACCTCAACTTCAGCACCTGCCTCTTCGAGCTGAGCCTTGATCGACTCGGCCTCCTCCTTGGAAACACCCTCCTTGATTGCTTTCGGAGCAGCATCAACCAAAGCCTTGGCATCGCCCAGCGACAGGCCTGCGATATCCTTCACAACTTTGATAACCTGGAGCTTCGACTGGCCAGCGTTCTTCAGAATCACGTCGAATGCGCTCTTCTCAGCGGCAGCAGCCTCTCCGGCGGCGGCAGCAGGCGCTGCAACAGCAACGGCTGCAGCTGCGGGTTCAATGCCGTACTCCTCTTTGAGGATCGTAGCCAACTCGTTTACCTCCTTAACTGTCAAATTTACCAATTCTTCAGCTAATTTTTTTACATCTGCCATAAGTTCAATCTTATTAAATTTTGTTTGAATTCTTGTTTGTTAATTTCTTTCTTCGAGCGTCTTTACGATACCCGCAATCTTTTGGCCTGCATTAGACTGCAATGCAGAGATAACATTCTTCGCAGGAGATTGCAGCAGGGCGATGATATCGCCGATAAGCTCCTCCCGGCTCTTAATGTTGCACAGAGTGTCCAACTGGTTGTCGCCTACATACACGCAGCCTTCCACGTACGCCGCTTTCAGTACCGGCTTGTCGGAAGTCTTGCGGAACTCCTTGATCAGCACCGCAGGCGTCTTGCCCGTGTGGGCGAACATTACCGAGGTCGAACCCTCCAATACTTTCACCAAATCAGCATCCGCTTTCTCCACCCGCTCCAGCGCTTTGGCAAGAAGCGTGTTCTTTACGACCACCAGCTTGATGTCGCTTTCGAAGCACTTGCGACGCAACGACGCAGTCTGCTCAGCATTCAAAGCCTCGATGTTCGTAATGTAAAAGTGAGGATACTCGTTGAGCTGCTCGGCGAGGCTGTCAATGACAACCAATTTTTCTTCCTTCGTCATCTCTTAAATCCTCCCTCTTATTTAGTTTCTACTGATTTAGCATCGATCTGCAAGCCAGGGCTCATAGTCGTCGAGAGGAAAATACTCTTAACGTAAGAACCTTTCGCTGCAGCCGGTTTCAATTTCATAATCATGCTGAGCACCGTATTCACGTTATCGGCAATCTGCTCCGCAGAGAACGAAATCTTACCAACTGAAGTGTGGATAATACCGAACTTGTCCACTTTGAAGTCGATCTTACCCGATTTCACCTCCTGAACGGCCTTGCCGACTTCCATCGTAACCGTACCGGTCTTGGGGTTCGGCATCAGGCCGCGGGGACCCAGAATACGGCCCAGCGCACCGACCTTACCCATTACGTTCGGCGTACAGATGATCACGTCGACGTCAGTCCAGCCAGACTTGATCTTGTCGACATACTCGTCCAGGCCTACGTAATCGGCGCCGGCAGCCTGAGCCTCAGCCTCCTTCTCAGGAGTACAGAGCACCAGCACGCGCACCTGCTTACCCGTACCGTGGGGCAGCGTCACAACGCCGCGGACCATCTGATTGGCCTTGCGGGGATCAACTCCCAGACGCACGTCGATATCCACCGAAGCGTCGAATTTCGTGAACGTAATTTCCTTCAGAAGAGCGGCAGCCTCCGAGAGCTTGTAAGCCTTATTGGCTTCCACCTTGGCGTAGGCGATCTTTTGATTTTTTGTCAACTTACTCATTCTTGTAATTGCAATTACTTGTTAGGAAATTCTCCAACGACGTTGATACCCATACTGCGCGCAGTACCAGCGATCATACGCATAGCAGCCTCGATCGTGAAACAGTTCATATCGGACATCTTGTCCTGAGCGATCTCACGCACCTGATCCCACGTCACCTGACCGACCTTGTCGCGGTTGGGCTGTGCGGAACCCGATTTAGCTTTGGCTGCCTCCTTGAGTTGAATGGCTACAGGCGGCTGTTTTACGATGAAGTCAAACGACTTGTCGCTGTAAACCGTGATGATGACCGGAAGAACTTTTCCTGCCTTGTCCTGGGTACGCGCATTGAACTGCTTGCAGAAGTCCATGATATTGACTCCCTTAGAACCCAATGCGGGACCAACCGGGGGCGAAGGATTGGCGGCACCACCTTTGATCTGCAATTTAATAAATGCAGCAACCTCTTTTGCCATAGTTTTCCTTGGTTAATTATTCTTTTTCAACTTGTGTGAAACTCAACTCCATAGGAGTTTTGCGCCCGAATATCTTCACCGATACCGTGAGTTTCTTGCGCTCGTTGTCGACTGCCTCGATAGTACCTTGGAAGCTCGAGAAAGGACCGTCCGTAACCTTGACGGTCTCGCCGACAAAGAATGGAACTTCGTTTTCCTCCTCCATGGCATTCATCTCGTCGACGCGGCCGAGGATTCGCGCCACCTCCTGCGGACGCAGGGGCGTAGCGATCATCTTGCGGCTGTCCTCCTTGGTGTCACCCAAAAAACCGAGCACGTTGGGAATATTACGAATGATAATAGGGATCTGACCGACAAAGGCGGCTTCAATCAATACATATCCCGGATAAGAAACCTTCTCTTTGGAAACCTTCTTACCGTTACGGATCGTATAGACTTTTTCGGTCGGAATCAGCACCTGCGAAATATACTCTTCCAGGTGGCTGTGGCGGATTTCGGATTCGATGTACTCTTTTACCTTATTCTCCTTGCCTCCGATCGTACGAACTACATACCACTGTTTCGCTGTTTCGCTCATGGTCACAAAAACAATTAACGACCGAGCTTAGCCAGGGTCCTGTAGATAGCCTCCATAATGTTCTCAAACGAAATGTCCATCGCCAAAATCACGATGGCGAAGATCAACGAAGCGACCATCACCACTACCGTCGAGTTCTGCAACTGTGCGAACGTCGGCCAGGTCACTTTATGAACCAATTCGTTATAAGATTCTTTTACGTAATTGAACATATTCTTCTTACTTTATTTTAGCAGGAGCAGAGAGATTCGAACTCCCATCAACGGTTTTGGAGACCGCTATTCTACCCTTGAACTACACTCGTAAGATGAGGGCGGTCGGAACCGCCCTCGGAAAGAACTGTATCGATATTATTCGATGATCTTCGTGATCTGGCCTGCGCCGACCGTACGGCCGCCCTCGCGGATAGCGAAACGCAGACCAACGTTCAGGGCTACCGGATAGATCAGCGTCACG
>OIDF01001128.1_pt1 | contig 12098 bp, 8 predicted proteins | sample 1581411 | NCBI WGS metagenome assembly OIDF01 (sample SAMEA3882515, study PRJEB24775) | human gut metagenome | biome: human-associated habitat; feature: intestine environment; material: feces | place: Netherlands | collected 2009/2010
CCCGCCTGCGGAACGTGGGCTTCATCACCTTCTTTTTCAGCGGCATCTGCGCCATTTCCAGCGGCGTGGTGGTCAGCCTATTGCAGGAGCAGTATGGCTTCGCCTACGGCATGACCGGAACCCTGCTGTCTCTCATGAGCATCGGCAACCTGCTGGCAGGCTTTCTCATCGCCATGCTGCCCGGCAAGCTGGGCATGAAGCCCAGCATCCTGCTGCTGACCATCGGCTATGCGCTGGGCTACGCCATGATGGGCCTCAGCGGCGCGGTGGCTGTGCTGGCGCTGGGCTTCTTCCTCGTGGGCATCGCCAAGGGCAGTGTCATCAACACCTGCACCATCCTCGTCAGCGACAACTCTGCTGACCGCACCCGGGGCATGAACCTGATGCACAGCTGCTATGCCTGCGGCGCACTGCTCTGCCCCTTTTTCATCGCGGCGGCAGGCAGGGTGAGCGGCTCCTTCGCCGTGCTGGTGCTGGCTGTGCTGGGTCTGCTGCTCTGGCTGGCGCTCCTGCTGTTGTGGAGCTGGTTTTCCTCCCTGACCGCACGCGCGCCACAGCTTTATCGGACGGTTTTTCTGCCTGCTACTGCTGATTTCTTCGAATGGCTCAGCCGTTTTTTGTCCCGTTTTTCTCCCGACCTTGCCCAGACCGTCGCCCTGTGGCGGCAAAGCTTTTCCGCAGCCGCTGCCCAACTGTCCGCTTCCCTGTCCTCTTCCCTGCTGAAGTGCTGTACCTCTTTTGCTGCCTGTACGCCTCATTTTTTCTTTGGCGTGGTGGTCACCATCCTCTGCTCCAGTTTTATCTCGCTGGACTACCCGCGTGTGACCCAGTTTCTGCTCCGCCTGCTTCCGCCCTCGCTGCGTTCGCTTGCCTGTGAGATGAAGCACTTTCTCTTTTCCACCCTATTTTGCATGGCAAAAGCCTACCTGATTTTAATGGCAGTGACCTTCTCTGCGCTTTCCTGCGGTCTATGGCTGCTGGAGGTTCCCAACTTTTTCCCGGTCGCTCTGCTGACCTCCCTGCTGGACCTGCTGCCGGTCATCGGCATCGGTTTTATCCTGATTCCCTGGGCGGTTATCTCGCTTTTTCAGGGCAACCGCCTGCTGGGATTCGGGCTGTTGCTGTTGTATCTTGCCATCAACCTGCTCCGCAGCCTGTTGGAACCAAAACTGGTGGGAAAAAGCATCGGTCTGCCGCCGCTGGTAACCTTGCTGAGCATCTACGCCGGCTTGCAGCTGTTTGGCATCGCAGGTCTACTGATGCCATGTCTGGTGCTGGCTGCTCTCTTCTTTTATCAAAAATATCGGCAAATCAAAAAAGAAGGAGAGCCGTAGCCCCCTTCCTTTTTAAGAAACACTGTATTTGACCGCATCGCTGCGCACCATCTGGTCCAGCTCGGCATCCGGTCGATAGAGCATATTGCCCGCATCATACTGGTAGATGTCTGCCAACAGTGCAAGATACTTTTCCCGGTTGACCGGTTCTATCTGCACGCCCAACTGGCGCAGCTGCTCCAGGTTTTCCTGCCGATTCTGGTCGGCAACGGTGCGGCAGTATCCGCACGCCATCACCACCGCCTGCTCCACCGCCGCCTGCTGCTTTGGTGTCAGCTGTTCATACAAACCGGTTTGCATCATCAGATAAGCCGGTTTCAGTTGGTGAGAGCTTTCCAACAGCACCAGTGCACTGTCCTGAGATTGCACGGTCTGTACCAGCTCGCTTAGCTCCACCGGCGCGATTTCCACCTCTTTGTCCAGCAGCATCTGCAACGGCTCTTCCCCTTCGATTTCCAATGCACCAATCTCCTGTTGCTGCTCCTGCGAGAAGAAGGAACGGGTGACCGCCAATGGATAGCGTTTGCGAAAATCGGTCAAATCAACCGTTGCATCCGCTGCCAAATCCTCGTAGCCGTACACCACCGACACCTGAATTTCCATCGGATACTCCTCTTCCAACAGACGATTGAGCTGTCCGCGGGTGCGCTCGGAATTCAGCCCGCTGAACAGATAATCGGCATCCTGAAAAAAGAAGGGCAGGGTAAAGGTTTCCAGTTGCTCGATGGTTTTGCTCAACCGCTCGTTTTCCACAAAAGCAAACTGGGTGTCGTCCGCTGTCAGCACAGCATCCAGCTGGTCGCTGGCACTCAATGAAATCTCCAGTTCCCCATCTGAATAGTATGCCAGACGGTTGGCAAATTCCTGCGCTGCCAGTTGGATGCTCGTCGGTGCATCGGAGGCAATCACCATCGACATCGTCCGCGGCTGTTCCTCCTGCTCCTTCTGCGCCTCCTGTTGTGTACATCCAGAAAGGAGCAGAATAACTGCTGCTACTGCTCCCAGCCGTTTGATCATCCTGTGCATCCTATCCCTCCTCTTTTCTTCTCTGCTTACTCTCTGCGACCCAGTCTTCTGGGTACCTCACCTGTTTTGGACGGCTTTGACGGTGTTTCGTTCTCCCGCTTCTCTGCCTGTTCTTTCGATTGATTGCTCATTTCCTCTATCTGCTCTTCCGCTTCTTTCTCGATTTCCTGCGGCTGCTGTACCGGCTGTTGAGAAATCGGCTGGTACCTCTGGTTTTGGATGCGGCTGAGTTCCCGGATGCGCACATCGGTATTGACTGCAAAGATGTTGTTTAAAAACAGCAGGTCGGTGATGCCATGTTCCTTGACAAAATCGACCAGACCCAGTTCAAAATATCGCTGGTCCACAATATAGACCTCATCGAAGTTGCAGGCTAAAAAGGGGGCAAAGGCATTCCCGTAAGATTCTTTGACCAGAAGGATCTTTCTGCCGGTGCGGTTGTCCGTCTGGATGTGGGTCAACGGAAAATCCCCGTGCAGAAAAACGCTGTATGTGTTCTGTCCGCCGGTTGCATAGGAAGCAAAGATGCTGCTGTCAATCGGCGTAAACGGCGCACCCGTTTGATAGCGGGTGGTGGTCGTTTGAACCGGCGGAACAAAGTATTCCACAAAATCCGGTGTCTGTGCCAGCTGACTGTCATGGGTCTGACTGTAAAAGGTACCCAAAAATCCGTCAATCTGCTGATGCTCCATCTCCTCGAGCGAAACCGGGGTCAACCCTGCCGATTTGCAGAAGGCGATGTATGCCTCATAAGCGCCGCGTGCCGTCCAGTGGTGGTCGGTGCGGAAATACAGGTAATCCTCCCGATTCTTTTCAATCTGGCTGTACGCATCCACCGAGATGACCTTGTCGCTCATCTGCTGCGCCACAAAGTCGATATTTTCCCGCTCGCTGCTTGCAATGCCCTGATATTTTTCCGGCAGATAAAATTCGATGGAGGTCGGTGCAATCAGATTGTACACCTGTACCCCATTCAGCTGCTGGGCATAGGAGCTGATGACCCGCGCATACTCTTCCGACAGCGTTTGACTGGAGCCGAAAATTTGCATCCCCATATTGCGGTACAAAAACAGGCTGCCCACCTGCTCGCCTGCGGTTCCCTGCTCGCTCAAGCCGTTTCCCGGTGCATTCGGGTCGCTGTAAGCGTCATAGTCAACCGTCGGGGACTGCGGCTCTTCTGCCAGCTCTTGCTGTGGCTCCTGCTCAGCTTCCGGCTCAGGCTGCGGCAGCTGCTGGCTTTGCTGGGCATTTCCTCCTGCCGGATGGATGCGAACATCATCCGGGTGAACACCCTGCATCTGTTCCAGCTTCGATGCCAGCGACACCAGCTGCTCCCTCTGCGGAAAGGTGTCGGCATAGTAGGCATCGTACTGCTTGGCATACTCGCCGGAAAACCAGCTGTGCAGGCTCCACTGGGGCTTTGCTGCAAGCTCTCTTTTTTCCACCTCGGAAACGGTGGGTTTGGGCAGAACGACTGCCAGGATTCCCACCAGGACCAGCAACATAATCACCACACTGACGTTGACCAGATATAGCTGCTGAGAGCGGTTTGATTGTTTCATAGCTCCTCCTTATTTCCACCGACAGGGCAACTGCCTTTGCCTGGCAGCGCCTTGACCGGTGATTAACGCCATCAAAAACGGAAATATAAAAACGGATTGTAGCTGTCCCCTACCAGAAGCGCTGTACACACCAGCAGCAGCGCTACATTCATCATCGCTGTCCCGATGGAAACAAGCGCCTGTCTGCCCCGCCCTCTGCCGTCCTGTACCACCCAGCTCTCCAGACGATTCTTGCACCACTGGGTCAGCGGCAGGCAGAACAGCAGCGCTGCCAGCAGCCAGAAGAGGTGATTTGCAAAGGTGATGGAAAGCTGCGGGTCGGTCAGCGGATTACCCGATCCGCCGAACATCACCTGAAAATAGCCTGCCAGACGGCTCAGGTCGGTGGTGTAAAAGAGGGTCCAGCCAATCAAGGTGATAAACAGCAGATACAGATGGGAAAACACCACCGGTATCCTTTGCAGCCAGCGCAGCAGTCCCAGCTTTTCCACCATCAGCAGGATTCCATAAAAAGCTCCCCACAGCACAAAGTTCCAACTGGCGCCATGCCACAGTCCGGTCAGCAGCCACACCACGCTGATATTCAGCAGCTGGTGCCTGCGGTTGCCGCCCAGCGGGATGTAAACATAGTCCCGAAAGAAGCTGCCCAGTGAAATATGCCACCTGCGCCAAAAATCGGTGACCGATTTGGCAAGATACGGGTAGTTGAAGTTGGTGTGATAATGAAATCCAAACATCCTGCCCAGCCCGATTGCCATATCCGAATAGGCAGAAAAATCATAATAGAGCTGGATGGAATAGAGCAGCACCCCAAACCACGCGCCCGCTACCGAAAGCTCCTGCAAAGGCGCATTCAGATACTGCTCCACCAGTTTGCCTGCTGCATTGGCAACCACCACCTTTTTGGTCAAGCCGATGCAAAAGCGGGTGATGCCCTCGCTCATGTCCTGCGGGGTGGTGTGGCGCTCCTCGATCTGCGCTGCCACGTCGCTGTACCGCACAATCGGTCCTGCCACCAGCTGATGGTAGCTCGACAGGTACATCAAATATTTGCAGTAGCTTTTCTGCGCCGGCACCTGCCCGCGGTAGACATCCAGCACATAGCTGATGGTTTGAAAGGTATAAAAGGAGATGCCGATGGGCAGAGAAATCTGCGGAACCGGCAGAGAAAGACCGGTCAGAAGATTCAAATTCTCCACAAAAAAACCGCTGTACTTAAAAACGCCCAGCATCCCTAAATCAAACAGCAGCGAGGCTGCCAGCGCCAGCTTCATCCGGCGGCTCTGCCCGCTCAGGCGAAAATATTCGATACACCTTGCCCAGGTGTAATCCAGAAAGGCGGTGAGCATCAGCATAAACACCCACACTGGTTCTCCCCACGCATAAAAAAAGAGGGAAAAAGCCAACAGCACCCCATTGCGCCAGGTTTTGTTGGACGATATAAAATATAAAATCAGATTCAACGGCAAAAACAGATAAATAAAAAACAGATTTGAAAACACCATCTTGCTTTTCCTCCCGGACCTTTCTCTTCGCTTTTTTAATTATATAACACATCCCTGTGGATGAAAAGAGACTTTTTTCATTCGTCGCAATTTTTTATTTTCCAATTCAGCCGGGTCGTTGGCAGATTGATACACAAATCCACCGCCTGTCGTACACAAATTGCCGCCTTTGACAAACTGTCGATAAAATTTCCCCACAATATTGAGTTTATCTTTTTTTTGGGGTAAAATAAGAATATGTTTACAGGCGACCGAGGTCTGTCTGGAAAAGGATACGCCTAAACCGTGCATCCGTCTTTGAAAGGACTGTGAAAAATGAGCGAAGAAAGCTATATCGTAAATGAAGGAAAGAATGAGGTCATCCAGGTGGATGGCATTTCATACCAGCGTCTTGCAATCCGCACCCATGTCATCACCGATAAGGATGATGTATGTCAGGTCATCGAAAAGTATGCCAAGCCATACGCCCAGCCGGACGACATCGTCTTTATGACCGAAAAGGCAGTTGCCTGCACCCAGCGCCGCGCCATCCCGATGAAGGACATCCACCCGCGCCCGCTGGCAAAATTCCTGTGCAAATTTGTCCTCAAAACTCCATACGGCATCGGTCTGGGCATCCCGGAAACAATGGAGATGGCACTGCAGGAATGCGGTACTCCAAGGATTCTGTTTGCTGCTGCTGTTTCTGCGGTAGGCAAGCTGTTCCACAAGCGCGGCTGGTTCTACACCATTGCCGGATACAAAGCACGCTCCATCGACGGTCCTTGCGACTACACCCTGCCGCCGTACAATGAATATGTCGTTCTGGGTCCTGCGCAGCCGGACGAAACTGCACAGAAGATGTCCCAGTGTCTGGGCGGTATCAAAGTAGCCATCACCGACATCAACGACCTGGAGGGTCAGATCCTTGGCACCTCCGACCCATCCATGGACCGCGACCTGCTGGTCAAAATCCTCAAGGACAACCCGCTGGGTCAGTCGCTGGAACAAACTCCAATCGGTATCATCCGCAAGGTAAAATAGCAAAAGAAAAAGGACTCCCGAGGGGAGTCCTTTTTTATACTTCGGTAATGCGCTCTTGTATCAAAGCAGACGGTGACGGCGCCGACTGCGAAAAATGCAGCGCATTTACATACCGCTCGGTTGCCTCCTGCACCCGCTCGGGACGATGGGTGTACAGCAGAGCAATCGTCTGTCCTTTGCAGACCTTCGCACCGGTCTTTGCTGTAAAGCGGATACCCGCTCCGGTATCGACCGCATCCTCTTTTCTTTCTCTGCCTGCTCCCAGCAAGGCGACCACGTTGCCAATCTCATCGGTCTGCATCGAGGCAATATAGCCATCCTGCGGCGCCTGTATCGGATAAACCGGAGCCAGCTGGAATTTTTCCGGCTGCTCGAGATAGCTGACATCGCCACCCTGCCGCTGCACCATCCGGTAGAAGCACCGGTAGGCGCTGCCGTCCTGCAAGGATGCTGCTGCCCTGCGCAGGCAATCCTCCGGCTCTCCTTGACCTGCCAGCCAGAGCATGTTGCCTGCCAGGTGGATACACAGCTCGGTCAAATCGGCAGGACCCTTTCCACGCAGCGTCCAGATTGCCTCCTGAACCTCGATGGCATTGCCTGCCGTATTACCCAACGGTGTGTCCATATCGGTGATCAGCGCCGCGGTCCTTCTGCCTGCCCGATTGCCGATGCCGACCATCGTCCTTGCCAGAGCAGCCGACTGCTCCCTTGTTTTCATAAAGGCGCCGCTTCCGGTCTTGACATCCAGCAGGATTGCGTCCGCTCCGGCAGCAATCTTCTTGCTCATAATGCTCGAAGCAATCAGCGGCAGGCTGTCCACCGTCGCTGTCACATCCCGCAAGGCGTAGATTTTTTTGTCTGCGACTGCCATCTCCCCGCTCTGCCCGATGAGGGAGATTCCGACCTCGTTGACAATCTCGAAAAATTCCTCCCGCGGCAGCACTGTGCGGTAACCCGGGATGGATTCCAACTTATCCACCGTGCCGCCGGTGAAGCCCAGCCCTCTGCCGGACATCTTGGCAATCGGAATCCCGCAGGCAGCAGCCATCGGAGCTGCAATCAGGGTGGTCTTGTCGCCCACACCGCCTGTGGAGTGCTTGTCCACCTTCACACCGGCAATGCCGCTTAAATCTGCCATCTGTCCCGAATGTGCCATTGCCAGCGTCATCTCGGTAGTTTCCTGCAAATCCATCCCCTGAAAGCAAACTGCCATCAAAAAGGCTGCCATCTGATAATCAGGGATCTGCCCTGCGGTATAAGACTGGATCATCCAGCAGATTTCAGCCTTGTCCAAGGCGTGTCCCCGCTTTTTCTTCTCGATCAAATCGTACATCCGCATTCCAAAGTCCCCTTTCTGTTATTTAGTCACGAAAAATCGGTCTGCCATCCTCAAACCGGTCGATGATTGCCAGCGATTCCAGGCGGATTCCCTTCTCCCGCAGCATCTGTCCGCCCTCCTGGAAGCCTTTTTCGATGACAATGCCGCAGCCGACTGCGGTTGCGCCCGACTGCTCCACAATGTCCAGCAGACCCAGCAACGCCTGTCCCTTAGCCAGAAAGTCATCAATAATCAGCACGCGGTCACCCGGGTTGAGATATTTTTTGGAAACCTGCACATCAAAGGTGGTTCCTCTGGTGAAGGAGGTGACCTGCGAGGTGTACAGCTCCCCATCCAGATTCTTCGACTTGCTTTTTTTAGCAAAAACGACCGGAGCATAGTCAAAGTGTGGTGCGGCTGCCACAGCAATTCCAATGCCCGACGCTTCGATGGTCAAAATCTTGTTGATTTCTTCCCCTGCAAAGCGGCGGCGAAACTCCCTGCCGATTTCATCCAGCAGGCGGATGTCCATCTGGTGATTCAAAAAGCTGTCCACCTTCAGCACATTTTCTTCCTTGACCTTACCGTCCTTCAAAATTCGTTGCTTTAATATTTCCATCCGATTTTCCCCCTGTTCGGTACAAACTGCACCGTTTTAAATTCCTTTTTACCATTGTACCAATCTATCTATTTCCCGTCAACGAAAATTTGAACAAAAACGCCTGCTTTTTTTCCAAAGCAGGCGTTTGTTTTGCTCTTGTTTTTTTAGTTACCGCCGCGGAATCCTTTTCCAATGACTTCGCTGGTGTTGGTAATCAACACAAAGGCGTGCGGGTCCGCCTGCTTGATGGCTTCCTGCAAACGAATTCCCTGTTTCTTATTCTGCGCCGTCAGGATAACCGTCTTGTCGGTGTGTTCATACAAGCCTTCCGCATGGTAGACGGTCGCTCCGCGATGGAGGGTGATGGTAATAAAGTTGTAAATCTGCTCCGGTTTGTCAGTAATGATGGTAAAGGACTTATAGGTGTTCATGTCCTCCAGGAAAAAGTCAACCGCAAAGGAACGAATCACCAGACCCACCATCGAGAATAACCCTGTGGTCGGACCGAAGGCAACAAAGGTCATTACCGTGATAAAAAAGTCTACCACCAACAGCGCCTTTCCGATGTGACATTTAAAGTATTTTTTGACGACCATCGCAATGATGTCGGTACCACCGGTGGAGGAACCGATGTTAAACAGCAACGCCGAACCCCACGCCGGCAGGAAAACGCCCAGCAGCAGCTCCATAAACGGCTGGTCGGTCAAAGGCTTCGTCAGCGGAAAGAGAACTTCAAATATCTTGAGCATTGCCGAAAAAGCAATGGTGACATAAAAGGTTTTAAATCCGAACTCCTTGCCCAGCAGCAGCAGACCGACCACCATCAGGGCGATATTGATGACTGATACAATGGTACCGTTGCTCAGCTGCGGGTAGTAGTGGGCAAGCACGACCGAAATACCGGTGACGCCACCGGTAGAAAAGTTATTTGGAAATTTAAAAAAGTAGCTTCCAATCGCTGTCAGCAGGGTACCAAAGTTTAAAATCAAAAAGTCACTGAGCCATATTTTTGTTTTTTGTTCCATAACGCTTCCTCTTTTCTTTCTGATGGATCATGGTCACTCCTTTTCCGACCGGAGATTGACATAAAAAAGACACCGTTCGGAATTTTCCAAACGATGTCTTGTGTTGACAAAACAGCAAAGCAAAGCATCCTTCAAAATATCTTTGAACCATGCTGCTCTCCACAGTTTCTTCATCTGTTTTCCAGAGTTCCGTAGAAAACAGACAACACCCGTTTGGAAACGAGTAAAACACAGGCAAGTATTCCGACTGATAGCTGCTGAAATCAGCGGTATGTGCGCCTTCCCGGAATTTTCCAGTGGCTGAGAAAGCTTTTCTCTGCACATCCCTTTGAGCTAAACACGGCAACGGTCTTGTCCGGGATTTTCACCCGGTTCCTTTTGTGCATCTGCACCTGTATTTCGACCATTCAGTTTTCGGCTTTATTATAGTATATGGCAAAGCATCCGTCAAGTGGTTCATGGGCGCCTTTTTACACAAAGGAAAAAAGCGCCCTTTCGGACGCTTTTCCCCTAGATAGACATGTATCGTGATGTATACGTAATCTCTTATTTAACTTTTGCAGGAGCCTGTTTCTTCCAGTCTTCATACAGCTCTTTTGCAGTACCGGACAGTGCCCACAGACCCAGTACGTTCGGGATTACCATCAAGCTGTTGAACAGGTCGGAGAGGTTCCAAACCAGGTTTACCTTCAGGGTAGAACCAAGAACAATGAATACAACTACCAGAGCCGCATAAATCTTGGTTGCCAGGTTTGCATGTTTGCTGAACAGGTATCTTACGTTCTTCTCACCAAAGAAGTACCAGCCGATGATGGTGGAGAATGCGAAGAAGAACATACAGATTGCGATGAAGATTGCACCGAATTTACCAAAGCCTGCGGTGAATGCAGCCTGAGTCAGAGCAGCGCCGGTCAGGTCCTGGTTGTAGGTGTTCAGCTGACCAGTAATCATTACTGCGAAAGCAGTCAGGTTCAGGATGATGAGGGTGTCGATAAATACGCCCATCATAGCTACCAGACCCTGGTCACAAGGATGTTTTACTTTTGCTACTGCGTGTGCATGTGGAGTGGAACCCATACCAGCTTCGTTGGAGAACAGACCACGGGCAACACCGTATTTGATAGCCTGAGATACTGCTACGCCGGCAAAACCACCGATAGCAGCTTCTGGATTAAATGCACCGACAAAGATCATTCTGATTACGTTTGGCAGATTGCCGATCTTCATGATGATCAGAACAAGGGCGCCGATGATGTAGAAACCAGCCATGATTGGAACCAGCTTCTCAGTTACAGATGCGATACGTCCAATGCCGCCCAAGAAGATGAATGCTGCCAGGATAGCAACTGCGATACCAACGAACAGAGGGTTGATACCGAATGCGCCCTTGAAAGCGTCACCGATCGAGTTGGACTGTACCATGTTGCCGAAGAAGCCCAGAGCCAGGATAATCAGGATTGCAAATGCACCTGCAAGGACTTTACCCAGAGTGCCTTTGTAAGCTGCGCGGATGTAGTATACAGGTCCGCCGGTTACCTCGCCGGTTTCATCGGTTGTCTTATATTTCTGAGCCAGGGATGCCTCTACGAAGATGGTTGCCATGCCGAAGATTGCGGATATCCACATCCAGAAGACGGCGCCGGGACCGCCGAACGTAATGGCAGTTGCCACGCCGGCAATGTTGCCGGTACCGACACGACCTGCAAGGGTCATGGACAGGGCTTGGAAAGAAGATACACCGGTGACGTTGTCTTTCGGCTGAAAGAGCAGCTGCCACATATGTTTAAGATGTCTGAGTTGTAAGAAACCGCCGCGCAGAGAGAGGAAGAGGCCGGCGCCGAGGCAAAGGTAAACCAATGCCGGGGACCAGACAATTCCGTTGACGGTGTTAATAAATGATTCCATTTGGCCAAACTCCGAAGGCTTTAAAGTTATTTCTAAAAAATAAGGTACCGCAAATTAAATCAAGTTCACGATACAAAAATTAGTTTTTTTTTGGTTTTGCAAATAAAAATCCCGCGAAAATCTCGATTTTCTCGGTTTTTTTGCGCTATATGGACAAAACAAAAGCCGGGCGGACCCGGCTTCGGTCGAGAGCTGAATTGAATTCAGCTTCGAAATGTTACAGCAAATTAAGGCTGTACTTTCTCGAGGATCGGTTCAGAAACACCCTTCATGCCGACCAGAGTGAGAGCGGTAAGGAAGGCGACCTGAGGACCTTGGAAGGCGTCTTTGGCGTTCCAGCGTTCGGACAGGGAGTGATTGTTTTCTTCCGTTCCGCCGGCTCCGAGCGTTGTAGCAGGCAGGCCATAGAAAAGAGGCACGTTCTGGTCGGTTGCGGCCAGTGTGTACTTGTCCAGAGAGATGCCTAAAGACAAGAGAGAACCGTAAGCAGCCTGGATGACGGAGGCGCCATCGGCGTTCATGCCGGCAGGACGATCACCGATCTGTTCGATCTTCAGAGAGACCATGCCGTCGCCTTCAAGGCCCCAGCGCATGTTTTCTTCGTCGCAGGCAGCTTCGATGGTTTCAAGAACGGTCTTAACGAAAGCTTCGAGTGCGGGCTGATTGAAGCTGCGGATGTCGAGTTCTGCTTCAGCGCGTGCAGCAATGGCGTTCACGCTGGTACCGCCCTTGATTACGCCGAAGTTGAAGGTGCACTTCGGATCGGTCGGAACCTTGAGTTCGTCCACGCGGACGATAG
>OIDF01001187.1_pt1 | contig 11491 bp, 8 predicted proteins | sample 1581411 | NCBI WGS metagenome assembly OIDF01 (sample SAMEA3882515, study PRJEB24775) | human gut metagenome | biome: human-associated habitat; feature: intestine environment; material: feces | place: Netherlands | collected 2009/2010
TACCGGAACAGCGATGACCAGCAAAGCAACAAAAATCAAAAATAATACTATGACCGGCATTAGCGTTCCTCCTCGTTTGAATTTTTAATCGTATGAATGCGGTTGTCGATACCCGCGTTCAGGGCATTTTCTGTGGCGTTATCTGCTCCGGCATTTGCCTCAATGAAGGATTCCGGCGTATTGCGCTCCGGATGGGCCGGGTCGAAAACGTTCTCACCGCGTGCCACGCGGAACTCGATCATCCACCGCTGCAGAACACGAAAGGCAACCAGCACAAAGGAGACGAGCGGTGCTGCCTGGATAAAGTACATCGGGATTTTGCAGGCCGGGGAAAGCTGGCCGCTTTTAACCGACGACATCATATAGGAAAAAGCAAACGGAATCATATAGATGAAAAAAATCAGTTCAAATGTATGATTCACAATTTTGAAGATGGCTTTTCCTCTCCGCGGGAAAATCGCAACAAACTGCTCGATCTTGATGGAAAGGCATTTCTTACTGCAGTAGCTGACGCTTAAAAAACCGCACCAGATAAAAATATATCTGGTCAGCTCTTCCGACCACGACAGCGACATGCCAAGAACGTAACGGCAGAAAACCTGGACTCCCATGATCAGCGTCATGGCGATCAGACCGATCACAAGAAGAAATTCTTCGAGATTTTCATCCAGCCAGTGAAATATTCTCTTCATAAAAGGCATACCTCCGTTAAATTTATAACAGAACAATAATACAAAAGGGACATCGGCATCAACAGCAAAGCTAAAAATACCGGTGTCCCCTAAAGAAAAAACGGTTACATGGCTTTGTGAAGCAGATCCAGAACGGTGCTCAGATCATTCACACCCATCTGACCCGGTGCGGATGCTTTCTTTGCCGCGCCAAAGGTCATGGAAGAACCGATTACACCGGTGCCTGCCATAGACATGGTGATGATCGGTCTGTCCGCATAATTGGTGGCCATTTCCTCTGTTGCTGCAAGCAGGGTCAGAACGTCTTTCTTATTCTGCGGCATAACAGCGATCTTCGGAATATCTGCGTTCATATCCTGCATTTTGCGCAGTCTGTAGATGATGTCTGCTTTTGCAGGAGTTTTGAAGAAATCATGATTGGAAGCGATAACCTTTACGCCTGCTGCGTGTGCACCGTCGATGATCTTCTTTACAATGTCATCTCCGGTAAAGATCTCAACATCCACCAGATCCACATATCCGGTCTGTGCTGCTTTGATGTTCAGCTCCGCATAGGCTGCCGGCTCAATCGCTTTTTCACCACCCTCTTTGGAGGTACGGAATGTCATCAGAAGCGGAATATTGCCGAGTGCTTCGCGGAGGTCTTTTAACACGTCCTCTACCTGCGCAAAGTCGAATACGCCTTCAAACCAGTCTACACGCCATTCTACAACATCAACCGGAATCGAATGGAAGGTTTTTGCTTCTTCGATGATATCGTTTTTGGTAACACCTACGATCGGAACGATGATTTTCGGTGCGCCGGCACCGATTTCAATATCACGAACTTTTACTGTATTCATGTGTTTTTCCTTCTTTCTTCAATTTAACCCTGACTTTTCTTTGCAGGCTTTTCTTTTTCACGTCCGGATTACCTGGTACTTCGTACTTCCGCAATCCTTAACCTCATTTTAATTGTCCTGCTGTGCAAGTTCAACCATTTTTTTATAGCGGATATTTACAAACAGTCCAAGTGCAACACCAACTGCGGTCAGAACGATATTCATGGTCATAACGCCGGACGGCTGCATTTTAGATGCTGCGGTCAGGATGGTGTAGTTGCAGAGAGAAGATGCGATCATAACCAGTGCGGTTACGGTTCCTTTGATTTTCGGGAACAGCATGTTGCAAACGGAAGTTGCGATCTGAAGCAGTCCGCCTGCACCAGCCCATCCGATAATGAAAGCACCGGCGATCATCAGCGGTTTACTCTGTCCCATCAGGACAGCGACCATGGTTACAAGGCAGATAGCCGGGTAAACAACGATGAAACGAACGTCTTTGATTTTTCTGGTCAGGAATGCGGTTACAACGAGTGCCAGCATGGTTCCTGCTGAATAATAGGTCTGCATGATGGACGGATTCGCCCAGCCTACATTTTCTTTTGCAAAGTTCTGCGCGCAGTTCAGCCACAGCTGGAAGGTACCGGTGCAGGTGAATCCGATCAGGATCATGGCGATGGACTCGAAAGAAAAATGGGTATGCTTCAGGCTGTCGATCAGACCCTCTTTTTTACCGGATGCTTTCTGGTCAGCATCTGGCAGCGGGAACAGGAATACCAGTACAAAAAGTACGATATACGCAATTCCGCATCCATAGAATAACGGATTGTAGGAGGTAAGGCCGGCTGCGGTAGAAGTAACCGCTACACCAAGAACAAATGGAAGCAGCATCTGTGCGATTGCGATGAAGAATTTGATTCCCATAGTAGCAACGCTCGGAGCTTTGTAAATAATTTCGGATACTGCCGGGTAAATACCGGTATCCAGAAAGGAGTTTGCGATACCGCCGATAATGGCGCATACGTAAGCGATGGTATAACCACCGTGTGTTCCTGCATTAAATGCAAGGGCAAGGCCGATCAGATAAATTGCATAAGAAGCACTTCCGATTGCGGTGGAAATGCGACGTCCGAGCTTGTCGGACAGAGGGCCTGCAAATGGCAGTGCGATCAGACGGCCAAGACCGAGTGCTGCGGAAATTGCGGTAATTGCCATTGCTTCCACTCCCCATGCTGCTGCCAGAGCCTCTTTGATGACTGCCTGGCCCAGAATAGAGCATCCAACACCGTGGATAAAGTAGTTCAAGTACAAAATTAATGCACTTGGCAGGTATTTCTTGTTCATGGTTTCTCTCCTTTTTAAATAGATCATGTGTTGAGGTCAAATTGTCTTTTTCCTCTGTTCGGTTCATCCTTTTGTTTTGTCACAAACAACAGATTACCAGTTTCGTGAATGTTAAAAAAATAACATTTGCCTTTATTTTAACAGTGAAAGTGTGTGCGGTCTAATGCTTTTAAAGGAAAAAATCAATGCATTGAATGCATTGATATGGTATACTTGAGTTATCATAATAAGAGGAAGCAAAGACTTTCTTACGGAACCATTTTTTCAGGAGGAAAAACCACATGACACTGAATCAGATTCTCTATTTCCGAAAGGTCGCCCGGCTGGAAAATTATCACCAGGCGGCAGAGGAGCTTTATATTTCCCAGCCATCCCTGAGCCGTTCGATGGCCGCCCTTGAAAGTGAGCTTGGAATCACGCTGTTTGAAAAGAAAGGGCGCGGTGTTGTCCTTACCAATGCCGGCCGTCTTTTCCTGGAGCATGCAGACCGGATCGCAGGCGACTGTGACATTGCGGCAGGCAAGATGAAAGAACTCGCCTCCGGTGGCGGAAAAATCAACATCGGTTATATTTTTCCACTTGCCGGACATTATATTCCGCACAACGTCCGTACCTTTCTGGACCAAAAAGAAAACAAAAATGTTGCATTTAGCTTCTGGCAGAACCATACCCCGGCCATTGCACAGAAGGTGAAATCCGGCGAACTCGATCTTGGGTTTGGCGGCTTTTTAAAGCGCGACGACATGGAGTTTTTTCCGTTGATCCAGCAACCGCTTGTCATCGTGTCCCCGGAACAGCATCCGATTGCCGATGAACCGGAGGTTCCGCTTGTAAAGCTTACCCGTTATCCGGTGATCGGCTACGACCGCGCATCCTGGATGGGGGCCTACACCGGTCATCTCTACCGCAAATATCAGCTTCATCCGAATATTATCATGGAATGCCCGGATGAATATTCGATTGTGGCACTGGTACGCGAAAACTTCGGCATCGCGCTCATGCCGCGAACCGATATTCTGGAACAGGCAGACGGTATCCGCATCCACACACTGAAAGGTCTCGAGATTTATCATCAGACTTTTATGTTCTGGATGAAGAACCGCTACCGGCTTCCGGCTGTCGAACGGTTTACCGAATACATGAAACAGCACGCTGACATTATCGAAGAGTCCAGAAACGATAGCGAAAACGTATCAAAAGTTTATCTGAAAGATATTGTTAATTTTTAGTCGAAAGAGTTATGATGGATTTGTCACAAACAGAGGATTACCGCTCATGTAATGAATAAGGAGAAATTTTCATGAAGAGTGCTTACCCAAAAATTTTTGAACCAATTACCATCAAACGAACAACGATTAAAAACCGTATTGCAATGACCCCGATGGGAACCAACTACGGTGAGACAAGCGGTGAGATGAGTAACCGTCATATGAATTATTACTCTCTCCGCGCAAAAGGCGGCGTTGGTCTTATTATTCTGGAGAACGCCAACATCGAGTACCCGGTCGGTTCCAACGGAACCAGCCAGATCCGTATCGACCACGACAGCTTTATGCCGCGCTACTATCAGTTAGTCGAAAATCTTCATAAAAACGGTGCTACCGTAGCAATCCAGATCAACCACGCCGGAGCTTCCGCATCTTCCGCAAGAACCGGTATGGAAACCGTTTCTTCTTCCAACATCCCGACAAAAGCCGGCGGAGAAACCCCTCGCCCGATGACAAAAGAAGAAATCATGACAACCGTGAAAAAATACGGCGAGGCTGCAAAACGTGTGCAGGCCATCGGCTTTGATGCCATTGAAATCCACTGCGGCCATTCCTACCTGATGAGCCAGTTCATCTCCCCGTATTACAATAAAAGAACCGATGAATTCGGTGGTTCTGTAGAAAACCGCCTGCGCTTCCCACGTATGGTTCTCGAAGAAGTACGTAAAAACGTCGGACCGTGGTTCCCGATCATCGTTCGTATCTCTGCCGAGGAGCGTGTTCCGGGAGGAAATACTCTGGAAGATACCCTCGAGTACCTCGAGTACCTGGATGAGTTCGTAGATATGTATGACGTATCCTGCGGCCTCAACCCATCCCTGCAGTATCAGATCGACTCCAACTTCCTGCCGGATGGATGGCGTTCCTACATGGCAAGAGCCGTAAAAGATAAATTCAAAAAACCTGTGATCAACGCTGGTAACTACCGCGATCCGAAGGTCGTTGAAAAAGTTCTCGAAAGCGGTGATGTAGATATCATCGGCATGGGACGCGGCCTGATCGCTGAGCCGAACTGGGTAAAGAAGGTGGAGAACGGCGAGGAAGATCTTCTTCGGAAATGTATCTCCTGTAACGTTGGATGTGCCGGAAACCGTATCGGCGTCAACCGCCCGATCCGTTGTACCGTAAACCCGGCTGTTCCGGAAGGCGATATTTACAAAGCACTGAAAGTAAATAAAAACTGTAACGTTGTTGTTGTCGGCGCCGGTACTGCCGGTATGGAAGCAGCCTGCACCGCAGCAGAAGTCGGATGCAACGTTTTCGTACTTGAGAAAAACGATCACATCGGCGGTCTTTCCACTTTCATCTCCGATCTTCCAAGCAAGACCCGTATGAAAGACTTCCCGAAATACCTTGAGGCAAGAGCCGCCAGACTGAAAAACCTGTATATTTTCCTCAACACCGAAGCTACGGTGGATAAGATCAAACAGTTCAAACCGGACATCATTGTAAACTCCACCGGTTCCGTTCCGCTTGTTCCGCCGATCAAAGGCCTGAAAGAGAACATCGATGCCGGAAACGTAAATACCATCTTTGGTATGATCAACAATGTAAACGCCGGAAAATATCCGGAAGAAGCCTGTCAGGGCAAGAAAGTCGTTGTAGTCGGCGGCGGTTCCGTAGGACTTGACGTTATTGAATACTTTGCACCGAGAGGCGCCGAGTGTACCATCATCGATATGCTGCCGCAGATCGGTATGCTTGCAGACCCGATCACCAAATGCTCCATGCGTGAGACACACGACAAATACGGTGTAAAAGAATATGTCAACACCGCTCTTCAGGAAGTAAAAGAAAACGCATTCACTGTAAAGCTTCCGGACGGAACCATCCAGGATCTCACCTTCGATTACGGATTCAACTGTCTTGGAATGCGCTCCAATAACCCGATTCTGCCGGAGCTTCAGGAAGCATTCGCCGATACCCATACTTATATTTATACCATCGGCGATTCCGTACGCGCACGCCGCATCATGGAAGGTACCATGGAAGGCCGCGCGATCCTGAATGTACTGGAGTCCCAGGGCTACCTGCATCTGGAGCCGCTTGAGTAAGTATCGACTTTAAGCAGCCCGACAAAAAACTGTATATCATCTGCTGCGCTGCCTCTTTTTCAAACCGAAACAGCGCAGCATGAAAAAAGAAAAGAGGAAAATATCATGCCAAATATTACGGGACATACCGAATTAGTTGGATTAATGGCTTACCCGATCCGTCACACCCAGTCTCCGACAACCCACAACCTTGCATACGACAAAAACGGAGATGATGTCATTCAGCTTGCTTTCGAAGTTGATAACGATTCTTTAAAAGATGCTGTGCAGAGTATCCGCGCGCTGAAAATGCTCGGTTCCAATATTTCCATGCCAAACAAAACTGTTGTCCACAAATATCTGGACGAAGTAGATGAAGCAGCTAAGTTATGCGGCGCTATCAATACCGTAGTCAACCTCCGCGACGAAAACGGTCAGGTAACCGGAAAACTGAAAGGCTACAACACAGATGGTATGGGATACTGGCAGGCACTGACCGAAGAGGGCATCGATTTCAAGGGAATGAAGATGGTCCTGATCGGAACCGGCGGTGCTGCTACTGCAATTGCAGTGCGCGGTGCTCTGGATGGAGTTGCAGAAATTGAAATCTTCAACATCAAAGACAAATTCTACAGCCGTGGAGAGGAAATTGTTGATCTGATCAATAAGAACACCAACTGCAAGGCTACCATGAACGATCTGGCAGACAAAGACCTCCTGAAAGAAAAAATGCACGCAGCTGACCTGTTCTGCGATGCTACCGGCGTAGGAATGCATCCACTCGAAGACCTTTCCAACATTCCTGATCCTTCCTTCTTTAAAAAAGATCTCATCGTAACGGATACCGTTTACGCTCCGCGCGAAACCGTTATGATGAAACAGGCAAAAGAAGCAGGATGTGAGAAAGTATTCAACGGCATGGGCATGATGCTGTTCCAGGCACTCATCGCAATCAAGCTGTACACCGGAAAAGATACTCCGGTTGACTACATGAAAGAGAAACTTGGAATCTGATTTCCGGGCGAATCTTTTCCATCTTAAACCTTAATCAAAAACCAACACGAAAAGAGGAAATGAACTTTGCGTCATTTCCTCTTTTTTTCTTGCTTTCTTTCGGCATCTGGAGTATAATTCACTTCATATAGTAGCAGTTTAAAGTGCTACAGCACGATTTATCATCATGCGGAAATACGAGGAGAGAGAGGATTTCAAATTATGTCAAAACACATCACAGGACACACCGGATTATTATGTTTACTCGGAAGCCCGGTTGCACACAGTGTTTCTCCGGAAATGCACAACGAAGCATGCGACCAGCTCGGCCTTGATTATAGCTACCTTGCCTTTGATGTACCGGAAGACAAAATGCCGCAGGCAGTCGAAGGACTCCGCACCATGGGTGCAAGAGGCTGGAACATCACCATGCCTGGCAAAAATATCATGTGCAAATTGGCAGACAAGGTTTCTCCTGCTTCGGAGATCTCCGGCGCATGTAATACCATCGTCAACGACAACGGCGTTCTCACCGCTTACACCACCGACGGTGTCGGCTTCATGAGAGCAGTTGCAGAAAACGGCGTAGACATCATCGGCAAAAAGATGACTCTGCTCGGTGCCGGCGGCGCTGCTACTGCAATCCTGGTACAGGCAGCCCTCGACGGCGTGGCTGAGATCAATGTATTCAACGTCAGAGACAATTTCTTCGGAAGAGCCGAGGAAATCGTTGCAAAACTCAATGAGCGTACTTCCTGCAAGGTTACCCTGCACGACTTCTCCGATCCGGAAGTCCTTCGCGCATCCATCGCAGACAGCGCCATTCTTGTCAACGGAACTTCCGTCGGAATGGCTCCAAAAACCGAGAACACCATCATCACCGACACAACGATGTTCCACAAAGACCTCTTCGTTTTCGATGTGATCTACAATCCGCAGGAAACCCGCCTGCTGCGTGAGGCAAAAGAGGCTGGATGCAAGACCGGAAACGGTATGTACATGCTGTTATACCAGGGAGCTGCTTCCTTCAAACTGTGGACTGGCGAGGATATGCCGGTTGAGATCATCAAAGAGAAATACTTCTCCGGAAAATAAAATATCACGCAATTTCAAAAGGCTTCTGCCCCGGATTTTCATCCGCCGGCAGAAGCCTTTTTTATCATCCTGAAGTATGGGTCAGCCCGCTTTCTGTACTTCGTCGAGCTGTGCCGTATACAGTTTGTAGTAATATCCCTTCTTTGCCATCAGTTCGTCGTGCGTTCCGCTCTCCATGATGCCGCCGTTGTCGATATACATGATCTTATCGCAGTTGCGGATCGTGGACAGACGGTGGGCGATAATGAACGATGTTCTGCCCTTCAGCATCGCATTGAGGCCCGTCTGCAGTGCTTTCTCGGTCTGCACGTCGATACTCGAGGTTGCCTCATCGAGAATCAGAATCGCCGGATCCGAAAGCAGCGTTCTGGCAAACGAGATCAGCTGTTTCTGGCCCTGGCTCAGCATGGAACCGCGCTCGCGCACCTCTGTCTGGTAGCCGTCCGGCATTTTGCTGATGAATTCGTCCGCACACACGGTTTTGCTCGCATTGACAATCTCCTCCAGTGTCGCATCGAGTTTTCCGTAACGGATGTTGTCCTCAATGTCTCCCGAGAAAATAAAGCTGTCCTGCATCATAATACCCATCTGTTCACGCAACGAATGAATTGTCACCTGTGAGATGTCCTGGCCGTCGATCAGGACGCGGCCGCCGTTGACATTGTAGAACCGGGAGATCAGATTGACAATCGTACTCTTTCCGGCTCCCGTCGGTCCGACAAGCGCCACACTCTCACCCGGTTTTACCGTAAACGAAACGTCTTTTAAAATCTGCTTCGATTCATCGTACGAGAAGTTGACATGGTCAAACGTCACCTCACCGCGAATCTCCGGCATTTTTACGGCGTTCTCCGCATCTTTTACCGTTACCGGCTCGTCCATTGTCTCGAAGATACGCTCCAGGTAAGCGATGTTGTTGATAAAGTTGTTGAAGATATTTCCAAGGTTCATGATCGGCTGCCAGAAGTACGATGCGTAGCTGGAAATCGCCACGATGGTACCGAGTGATTTGCTGCCCTGTCCGAACAGCACAAGGCCTGCTAAGAAGATCGCCGCGCGCACGCAGACGGAAATCGAATCGATGCCCGGCCATACCAGGTTGGAATAACGCACCGCCGTGTTCCACGTTCTGCGGCAGTCCTGTGAAAGATCTTTGAAAATCTCCGCATTTTCATCCTCTCTTGCAAAGATCTGTGTAATGCGGGCTCCGACGATATTTTCCTGCAGATACGCATTCAGGTTCGAGTTCTTATTTGAAACTGCCTGCCATGCCCGTCTCTGTTTATTCTTGATCCAGACCATGAACACGCACAGCACCGGCACGCCGCAGAGAACGACGAGCGCCATCTGCACATCGACCAGGAACATGAAAATGACGATGAACAGCAGATTGAAACACTCCAGCACAATGTTGATCAGTCCATTCGAAAGCATATCCGATACCGAGTTGACGTAGTTGACCACACGGATCAGAATTTTGCCGTGCGGGCGGTCGTCGTAATACTGGAACGGCAGCTCCTGCAGATGCTCAAACAGGTCTTTTCGGATATCGTAGATGATATTCTGGCTGACATCCACCATGATACGGCTTCGGATCGTCGTGAAAATGACGCTGACGACGTAGATGCCGACAAGCATTCCGACCAGAGAAAACAGAAGTTTCTCGTTTTTGTCCGGAATCGCAAGGTCCAGTGCCCGCTGGATAATCATCGGCGCAACGTAGCCGAACGCGCCGCCGATGCCGCTTAAGAGAATCGCCACAACCATCCGGCCCGCGTATTTTTTAATATAAGATGATGCCCGGAGTAAGTGTCTGATGTCAAAAGGTTCTTCGAGCACTTCATCCTGCTTGTATGTATTTTTTGCCATTGCTTCCCCCTCCTACAGTTCATCCACACCGGTCTGCAGTTTCACCAGTTCGTAGTAATAGCCCTTCTTTTCCATCAGCTCCTCGTGCGTTCCCATCTCCTTGATGTAACCGTTCTGCAGCACGATAATTTTGTCCGCCGTCTTTGTGGTGGAGATTCTCTGCGCGATGATAACTTTCGTGCACGGGAAATCCAGTTCTCGTAAGGAATGCTGGATCTGTTTTTCCGTCTCCATATCGACGGCCGATGTCGTGTCGTCAAGAATCAGGATCGACGGACGGATGGCCAGCGCTCTCGCCAGGGAAATTCTCTGCTTCTGGCCGCCTGAAAGACCGACGCCGCGCTCACCGACCAGAGTGTCATAGCCCTCCGGCATCTTCGAAATAAAGTCTGCCGCGGCAGAATATTTTGCAAATTTAATGACCTCATTCATCTTGATCGAGTCATCGCCGTAAGCAATATTGCCCTCGATCGTATCAGAATACAGCAGGACATCCTGCGTCGCAAGTCCGATGTGTTTCCGGAGGTCATACAGCTTCAGATCTTCCGCCGGAATACCGTCGATGCGGATCTGGCCTTCTGTCGGCTCGTAGAAACGCGGAATCAGGTTGATGAGGGATGTCTTTCCGCATCCCGTCTCTCCCATGACCGCCACGGTCTCATTCGGGTTAACCGTAAACGAAATGTTATGCAGAACCGGCAGATCACCGTCCTCATACTGGAACGAAACGTTGTCGAACTCGATTTTGCCTTCAAACCGCTCCGGATGGGAAACGGCATTTTCTTCGTCCCTGATTTTCGGTTCGGAGTAATACAGCTCCATGACTTTTTTTGAAGCTGCAGAGAACCGCTGGAACTCGTTCATGATATTTCCCATCTGGCGCATCGGGTTTGCGATTGCCCAGATGAGGCCGGAGAATGCCACATAATCACCCATGGTCAGCTGGCCCTTAATCATAAAGACACCGCCGACTGCCAGCAGGACAACCGGCATCAGGTTAGCGATACTCTCGACAAACGGGAAGAATTTCAGCCATACCATCGCGGTTGCTTTGTTTGTCTCCGCGTAATCGGTATTAGCGCGGTCGAATTTCTCGATCTCGTACTCTTCTCTTGCAAACGCCTTGACGACGCGGTTTCCGGAGATATTCTCCTGCGCACACGTATTCATCTGTGCCAGCTTTTCACGCAGTGCCGCATGCATCGGGGCAACACGGTTGCGGAACAGGTAGATGATCCAGAATACGAACGGCGAAATCACAAGTATGCAGAGCGCCAGCTTCCAGTTCGTGTACAGGAAGAAAATGGCCGCTGCCGCGAACAGGGAAAACGACTCAATCACCATTCGGATGACCCATGCGACCATATGGCGGACGG
>OIDF01001189.1_pt1 | contig 11438 bp, 8 predicted proteins | sample 1581411 | NCBI WGS metagenome assembly OIDF01 (sample SAMEA3882515, study PRJEB24775) | human gut metagenome | biome: human-associated habitat; feature: intestine environment; material: feces | place: Netherlands | collected 2009/2010
ATTCATCGGCTTCTTCTATCAGAAAATCGGAGGTAAAACAAGTATAGACGAGATTGCCGGAAGGGATCTTGTAAGTCTTATCCTTTTTCCGTCGCACGGGCAGATTGAATTGTCCGGTTTTGGTTATTATGGAACTGTCTTTCCCATGTTTACTATCTCCGCGATATACATAACAATGCCGGCAACCTGTACTTAGCTTATGGCAGCCATGCCAAGGATTCCATAGAGAAGACTCCGGACTTATTCTATTTTCCATTCTGTCTGAATAAAATTTATCATTGTCTGCAAAGTTAGCTAAAGTCTTTTCATCATTTACATAATTCATTCCTGAATTTCTTCAAAAAGAATGGGAGTGTTATAGTTAATGCAAATGGATTAATGTACCTTTGCCGGTATAATCAATTAAGCCACTGGCAAGAATAAATTTTATAATGTAGAATATAAAACAAAAAACTTATTATATGAGCACAGACGATAGAAAATGGGAGATTATTGAAAGTGAATATCTTATCCGCCGCCCTTGGCTGACCGCACGCCGTGACCGGGTTAAACTACCTACAGGAGTTGAAATTCCTGAATATTATATTTTGGAATATCCTGATTGGGTAAATGTAATTGCTATCACCAAAGAGGGTAAATTCGTATTAGTACGCCAATACCGTCACGGAATAAAAGAAACACGTTATGAAATTTGCGCCGGAGTTTGTGAAACCGGAGAAGAACCTTTGCTTTCTGCCCAACGCGAATTGTACGAAGAAACAGGGTATGGCAATGGAAATTGGACAAAACTTATGACCATTTCAGCAAATGCCAGCACCATGACAAATATCACTCATTGTTATCTGGCTACGGAGGTAGAACGAATCTCTACCCAGCATTTGGAAGAAACTGAAGATCTGACAGTGCATTTGCTGGATGAAGAAGAAGTAAAAGCGTTGTTATTGAATGATGAGGTGAAACAATCATTGATGGCTGCACCGTTTTGGAAGTATTTTGCTTTATATTCTCGTTTATAATAAAGACTTTTAGGGAGACTGAAAAAGCTCCCTAAAAGTAAGTTGAATCATTTATTCTATTAAACCGAGTTAATCACTTTTTATACTTCTTTGTATCGTCATTCGCTCACCTTCTCAGTGAGAATCCTTTTTTGCAGATAAAGAATGCATAGCCATAATATGCTTTATACTTACTATATAGCTCAGCCTCATGATGATTGGATGTTATCAATTCTTCTACGATTCTGCTTCCTGCATGTTTTCTTCTGAATATTTCCTCGGCTTTAGCTTGAGGAGCAAAATAATGTTCTATCCAGCAATTCTCCGGAAGAATGAATGTCGCAACCGGAATATATCCTGCTTTTTGTATCTGGGCTACTTTGTTGGGAACCGTATCTATTTCCGTATAAGCACTCATCCAGAAATCATGAATTTCTGCCGGGCGTTGATCGGTAAACCAGACACTTTCAGAAACGGCAAGGTATCCTCCCGGTTTCAAATAGTTGCGCCACTCTTTCAAGCCTCGTTCAAAACCAATATTATAAATGGCTCCTTCCGACCAGATCAAGTCCAAAGAGTCCTTTTCAAAAGAAAGGTCATCCATCGAACCGACTATGCCTTTCACCCTATTCTGGAGATTCAGTTTCTCGGCATTCTTGTTGAAACGTTCAATGAATCCCGGGAAAAAGTCGATGCCTGTAATCTTCCCCGGCACATGTTGTGCCAAGATCATTGTCTGGCCCCCTGTTCCACAACCGAGATCAGCAATAAGGGATTTGTCGGTAAGATTATCTATAAAGCTTAATGCTTTAAGAGTTACTTCGGGACTTCCGGGTCCTTGTCGCTCCGTATTTAAGAAAAAATCACAAATCAAATTTACATCGAATCCTAGAATTGTATTGTTGTCATTATTCATTATCGTAATATATTAAACATACACTGAAAGCATAGCCATACTCCCTGTGTAATTAAAAAATAAAATTATACTAATATGAAATTGCTCTCGAAAAAATATCCCGAGAATACACGAATAAACAATCTATTTATGAGAACAGATTGTTTACGATACCAAATCCGATATACGAGTTTTTAACATAATGCAAAGATACACCTATTTCATTGAAAAACGATAGAAAACAATGTTTAAATTTAGGAGATATTTCAGTATTTGATCTTTTTCCACTCTTTTAAAAACCTATTTTGCGTTTCAAATAAATCATATCTTTTAGTAAAATCCCATTGTCAATAATGGGATGATCGTAATTCTCCGTGAAAAAACCTTTTATACAATGAGAATATTCAAAGCCGCAACTTTTATAAAATGCAAGAACACCGGGAACGTCTCCTGTTCCCACTATCATCTGAGTATATTCTTTTGAATAATGGTTTATCAGGTAGTTTATTAGTTTTCTACCATATCCTTGTCGCTGGGCAATAGGGGTAACCGCTATATTCTTCAATTCACAAATTTCCGGACCTTCTTTTGTTACAACGCCCACGGCTTTTATTCCATTATCTTCCAATACAAACAAGTCACCACGCTCCAGATACCGGTCTATCATTGTTTCCTGTTCATCCCCAAGCAATAATAAGTCCAGATATTGCTTTTTATTTCTAGATATTTTAATGATGTGATAATCCATAATATTATATTTATAACATTCTTGTCTTTATAGATAGTGCAAAACAGCACTATTTTAACGATTCCCGGCATATCGGTAAACAGCAGCCGAAATATCGGAGATTATTTTAGCATTCGTTTCCATATTTTCTTTTGAGTCTTTGACAAATACAGCTACTACGTATCGGCTTCCATCAGGTAGAATTACAAAGCCAATGTCATTGATGCCAATGTATTCTCCCCGGTCATTCTTATCGGAAGTTCCTGTCTTATGTCCTATCTTGACTTCACTTTCGGGAAGGGGAGCAGGCAGTCTGTCTTTGCCTGTCCCACACTCTATCATAATATGCTTTAGAAAATCTGTATATTCATTTCTCATGAAATCTTGAGTCATAAAAAGTTCCAATAGATTGGCTGCTTCCATTGGTGTTGTCCAGTTTTTGTAACAATCATCCATGTCTTGATGCATCTCATCTTCGGTAGCAGTTATGGAAACATCGTTTATTCCCAATGAATGAATGTATTCATCCACCACGTTTACACCACCTATATAATCGAATAAGATATCACAGGCTACATTGTCACTTGACTGCATTGTATAAACTAAAAGTTCACTAATCGGAAGTTCTAAATTGCCTTGGGGATATTTATCACGCAAAGGGCTGTATGTATCCGGTTTGAAATATTTTTTATCAAGATATAGGGAAGTGGAAAGTGGAATATGCCGTTTTTGCAGGTAATCACATACAGCCAATGCCTGATGAAACTTATAAACGCTCATCATGGGATATTTTTCGGCATTATTTATGGCCAGCGTATCTTCTCCATCCAGTATCAAAGCCACTCCTATAGTTGCTTTCTTATCTTTAATAATATGTCGAATTTCTGTTTTTAATGTTTTCAATGAATCTTGGGATTTATTCTGAACACATCCGCCAGACAACACACACCATATACATATAATAATATATGGACATCCGTTTTTTACTAAAGACTGCAAGATTAACCTTGGGCTCCGTTTTTTTGTTATACGCATTTTCCTGATTTTAATTGTACGAAGATACCGGATTATCAGTCATTCTCCAAATTTTTCCTTATTTAAAGATTAGCCTTTTATCTTCTTCCGCAAATAACACAGCAGTATTTACCAGTGCCAGATGAGAATAAGCTTGTGGGAAATTACCCAATTGCTCTTTTGTTTCGAAATCAATATCTTCACTGAACAGACCCAAATGGTTTGAATATTGCAAAATTTCATCGAACAGACAGCGTGCTTCGTCTTTTTCCCCGATGACATAAAGTGCACGAATCAGCCAAAATGTACAGATGGTAAAGGCCGAAGAAGGACAGCCAAAATCATCATGAGTATTATAGCGGTACATCAATCCTTTGTGTAATAAGGATTGCTTGACGGCTTTCACTGTTTTATGATAACGAATATCATCAGCATCTATAAATCCATAAGGTTCCATTAACAGTAAAGAAGAGTCCAAATCCAGATTGCCGTATGCTTGTGAAAAACTTTGTATTTCTTCCTTCCATCCGTTTCTCATAACATCCGCTTTAATTGCATCAGCTTCTTCTTCCCAACGTCGGCTATTCTCATATTTATTCAGAATACGGGCTATGCGGGCTCCTCTGTCCAAAGCAACCCAACACATCACTTTGGACGAAACGAAATGCTGTCCTTCGCCCCGTATCTCCCAAATTCCTTTATCAGGCTTTCTCCAATCTTCCATCACAGTCGTCATAATACTTTTCACCATTTCCCACATATCTTCTATTTCATCCAATGTACCTGGCATCAACCGGTAATATTGGTAAATCAAGTCCATCAGATAGCCGAATGAATCATTCTGCCTTTGATGATAAGCATCATTGCCGATACGCACCGGTTGGGAGTTTTTATATCCTGAAAGATGGTCGAGTATAACCTCAGTCAATTTCCTTTCCCCACGAATGCCATACATTATTTGATAAGTGTCATGCTCGGCAACAAAAGTAGATTGTATGAATTTCATGAATTTGCGGGCTGCATCGGCATGACCTATCTTGAAAAGAGTCTCTATGGACATGGAGGCATCCCGCAACCAACAAAAACGATAATCCCAATTACGTACTTCTCCCACAGCTTCGGGCAGGCTGGTAGTAAGAGAAGCTAATACCGCGCCATTATAAAAGGACATCATCTTCAGGGTGAGTAAGCTACGCTCTATTATATCGTTGTAAATAGTGAACTTTCTTGTACGATCCGTCCAGTTCAACCAATAAACCAACGTGCGGCAATACTCCAGTTTCTCACGCTCTATATCAACAGGAATCACCTTTTCATTGTATGACAGAAGAAAAAATTCATCTTGCTCTAATATAAATTCCTGATGGTCTACAATACCTTGCAACGGCAAAGAGGAATACAGATATTGTCTGTCCTTGTTGTTAGAAGAAGAATAGGTTTCAATATACCGGGAAGTTACATTAAAAAACGCTTTTCCACGAGCATAGTCGGAAGCCGGATGGTAATTGACTTTAATGCGGGGACGACCTTTAATCCAGTGAATATAACGATAGACCTCAGCCGGACGATAATATTCCTTATTATCATATAACTCATAACAAGGCATAAAGTCGACTACCGCAAATTCGTCTTGCTCTGACACAAAAGTAGTGGAAAGAATATTGGTATGGGGAACATACGATTGGATGGTGTGATAGTCTTCTGAAACTTCAAAACCAAAAGTCCCGCCTTTTTCACGATCCAGAAGAGCTGCAAAAATAGAAGGTGAATCAAAATTTGGAAAACATAGCCATTCAATACTTCCTTTTTCGGAAATCAGTGCGGCTGTGCAGCAATTACCGATTACACCGTAATTCAAATTGTCCATGGTTATTTTTTTGTAATGTTAGTGGTTTATTATCCGTTTTAAAAAATCTATAGCCGATGATAGCTGCCCTTTCAAACCACTTTTCAAGACTGCTTTCACCACGCTTTTATCTGTCATCCGTTGTAAAAACGGCAAGGTATCTGTCTGTACGGGCAGATTGTAACGTGCACTCTCGGATGCTGTACCAATCTTTACAGTCACAGCAGTAACAGGCAGGGCTTTAAACATATCATCATCCGTGGTATCATCTCCCATTGCCAGGATAAAATCATATCGGGTGGCAAGCAAAAGCCTGTTTACTTCTGAACCTTTGGTAAATTCGGGAGATTTTATTTCTATCACCTTATTACCTTGCATGATTTGCAAATTCTGTTTCAAGCAAATAGATATCAAGGAATTGACCAACTGTTGCGCACGTAATCTGCCCAACCATGCATCGGCCTCACGATAATGCCAGGCAAGTGCCGTTTCTTTGACTTCAAGATGGGAGCGAGGAGTCTTGCTGACAAATAATTTTAATATAGAAAGTAATCCGGGGCTCCATTCCTGCGCGTGTACATTCTTGTGCCATACACCATTCTCTTTATAAAAGGCCCCATGTTCGGCTGCAAAGGAAAGAGGCAGTGCACCCAACCATTTCTCTAAAGTAAAATGGTCACGTCCGCTGTTTATTACCACATGATTCAAGGGGTCGGCAGCCAGTTTCTGCAATGTATCCAGCAATTGCGGAGTAGGAGAGGCATCTTCCGGCCTTTTCTGAAAAGGGACCAGCGTCCCGTCATAATCCAATAAAATCAAACGCTTTTTAGCATGTAAGTATTGATGCTGAATTTCCTGCATATTCTGTGATCCTATCTTCTTAAGAAGCATGGTTTTGTTTTTGTGTGCCACTTCCTGCCATTCATTTACAAAATCGGCAGCCCATTTATTGACAGTCTGTACGGATACAATAGACTGCATACGGTGCATCCGTTCTTTCTGTTCTTCAAACGGCATTTCCAATGCCCGGCAAATGGCATTTTCTATCTGCTCCGTATCATTGGGATTAACCAGCAAGGCGTCGGTCAGTTCCACAGCGGCACCGGCCATTTCACTTAAGACCAATACACCGGGATTGTCTTGCTTGACAGCAACATACTCTTTGGCAACCAGGTTCATTCCGTCACGCAAAGGAGTGACTAATGCAATATCAGCTATAAAATACATGGCAGCCAATTCTTCGAATGAGAAACCATGATAAAAATAGCAGACCGGAGTCCAGTTCATTGTAGAATATCGTCCGTTGATAGAACCTATTTCCTCGTCAATCCGGGTTTTCAATTCGGCATAACTGCCTACATGATCACGTGAAGGAACTATGACCATAGCCAGTGTTACCTTGCCATGATATTCGGGATGGTGTTCCAAAAAAGAGGCAAATCCATAAAGACGGTGCAAAATACCTTTACTATAATCCAAACGGTCTACCGATAGGATAAGTTTATGTTTGCCAAACAAGAGACGGGTTCGTTCTATAGCTTTCCAAACATTTTTTTGTTGTGACACATTGTGGTAAAGGTCATAATTTATCCCCATCGGAAGTGCATCAACGCGCACAATGCGATTGCCTATCCGGGTTTCATCCAAACTGAAATCCATATGGAGTACCCGTTCGGCCGCGCTGATGAAATGACGCATATAGTCATGTGTATGAAATGCGATAAAATCGGCTCCTAACAATCCTTTCAGTATTTCGGCACGTTCAGGCAGAATTCGGAATAACTCATAAGATGGAAACGGAATGTGATGGAAATAGCCGATATGCAACCGGGGAAGCTCTTGGCGGAGCATTTCCGGAAGTAACATCAACTGATAATCTTGTACCCAGACCCAATCATCCGGTTCCACAAGGCGGATGATTTCCCGACAAAACAAAGCGTTAACCTCTTGGTAAGATTGCCAGAAACTCTTTCTATATAATGTATAGGCAAAAAAATAGTGACATAAAGGCCACAGGGTACTGTTACTGTATCCCTCATAATAGTTCTTATATTGCTCATGGGATAAAAATATGGGATGGAGATTCATTTCCTCCAACCGGTGACAGATATCCTGTTTTTCTTCCTCTTTGTCTGTACAGATTCCGGGCCACCCCACCCAATGTTTCTCGTAATTGCCTTGTAGGGAATTTAGGCCTGTTGTCAGACCTCCTTCACTACGTGAGAAAACAAAGGTATCTTGTTCTGCGACAGCCTTCACGGGCAGTCTGTTTGATATGATATACAATTTCATTTTTATATAATTCTTTTTTTCAGTTAGATGACAAAAGTCATACCACCAACTTAAATATCTTATTATCAATATGATATATACTTGTCAATTAGTTTATACTTTTTCAATATGAAAGCCTTTTTTCTAAAATGGGAAATGAAATAGCCGAAAGATAAAAGTGCAATTTTTGTAATGGCATCGATTTTGATTTATACAGAGTATAACGCTATCAACTTATAGAAAAGGTAGCGAGCAAACAATAAGAAACAACTGATTAACAAATTAATAAAGATGAAACTAGTAAGAATATAGCTTTCCAATATGGAAATTTGCCTGTTAAAATGAAAAAGAAACTCCAAAAGAATAAAATGCAATACAAAAATGAAAGTATATAATTTAGAAAATATTAAATCTGCCACCGAACTGAAACATCGGACTGAAGTAATTAGCATGAACGAACGTTCTATTATAGTGCTCGACACTTTTACCGGCATTGCCCAAAAGCTGCAAGCTGTTTCTATTTCTTTATTCCATCTCGATATCGAAAAGGTTATGAATCAATTGCAGGATTTCGAGAATGATTGTGGAAATTGGTTGGACAATCTTCTTTCCTCCGAAATGCAGAAAGCAGAAGCTGCCAAAGAAATAAAAGTACACATCGATCAAATTTCCCGTTTATGTAATGAAAATCCGAACATCATTGACGATCATGAGATTATGGCTCACGGAGCAATGATATCCTCTCTTATTCTGTCACATTATTTAGAAGAATGTACGAAAAAGAACTTCATCTTGAACTCATGTCATTTCATGCGACTAGGGCTTGATCGGAAACCGGATATAAAGTATGTGAAAAAAAATGTAGAAGAACTGATGAAAGACTGTCCCGATGTCCCCATTCTTATTACCCAAAGCCGTTTGTGTAAAAATGCATATGATGAAGTGGATTTCTTCCCACAAATAGGAAATGAGTATTATGCCACTGTTATCGGGGCTGTATTCCATGCGGATGAAATTATAACATCCTTACGTTCTGATGAAATTTGTTTCCAAGGTATGGAACATACTCGGACTCTTACATACGGTGAAGCCGAGAATTTTATTGATAGCGGCATTGCATTGCTTCATCCGGAATGTATTCCGCTGGCGCGCACTGCCGGTATGGCCATTGTATTGATAAAAACACCGGAAGATACATTACGGATATCATCAGAAAAAACAGGAACAAAAGTAAAAGCTGCTGTTTCACGCAGAGGTGTGGTCTTTGTCAAACTTCGTTCGTTGGGGGTTCTTACTTCTTATCTATTTATTGGCAAAGTATTTGATGTGTTCGAGAAATATAAGGTTCCTGTCTATTTAGCGACTTCCTCTAATGTGAGTGTTTCATTGGCTGTGAAATGTAGCAACGACACATTACGCCTGATATATCGTGAATTACATAAGTATGCGGAAATAGGAATGGAAACAGAAATGTCTGTGGTCAGCGTTATTGGCGATCTAAATTGGGAAAAGCATACAGGGTTGGAAGCCAGAATTATAGAAACGCTGAAAGAGATGCCGGTATGCATGATTTCATATGGCAGCAGTACTCACAATCTTTCAGTGCTGGTACGGGAACAAGATAGAGAAAAGGCATTAATGACACTGTGCAAAGCCTTTCTGGATATTCCATCAGAAAAATTTGATGTAATAAAACAAACTCAATTACAAGACTCTTTTGTCATGTGACCTTCCTGAATAAACAGAAGCAACAAATTTGCCCGACAGGTATTTGTTGCTTTTGTTTTTGATTAAATAAAATATTATTTTATCCTTATAGCGATTTATACTTTATTGCCAATTCTATCACCTACATTGTTATCCACACAAAAAACTGACTTATGAATTTAATAGAATTCTTTCCCTTATAAACAAAACAGACATATAGTTGATTACCAGTCCTGAATAACCTTTTAAAATAGTTGCTGTTATCCATTCTTAACTTTAACACAGAACAGGAGATAATAAAATGGATTTAAAGCAAACAAAGAACATCTCTGTTAAAATACTTTTTGTATATTTGCAACAATACGTTTTATCGTTAAAATAGTTGTAACAGAAATAATACACATAAAAGAAAAACAGAGTAAATAGAAAATGAAGCGAGTTATTAACCTGGACAATTGGAATAGAAAAGAGCATTTTAAATTCTTCTCGGCTCTCGATGACCCTTTTTGGGGAATTACCACGACTGTTGATTTCACAAGCATATATCAACAAAGTAAAAATATGGAAGTTCCTTTTTTTCTTTATTCTGTGCACTTCCTATTGAAATGTATCAATGCGACTACTGCATTCAAATTACGTATAGAAAACGGAGAAGTAGTAGAATATGATAAAATCAATATTTCGCCCACTATCGGAAGAGAGGACGGAACTTTTGGCTTTGGATTTTTTGAGTATGACACAGATCTTTCCTTATTTATTGAAAATGCAGAAAAGGAAATACATAGAGTAAAAAACAGTACCGGACTTTCTTTTTCCAAGGACACTGCAAGAGCGGATGTCATCCGTTATTCGGCTCTGCCTTGGTTTGCCTTTTCCGAGATGAAACATGCCGGTTCAATTCAAACAGGAGATTCTATACCCAAAATTTCCACAGGTAAGCTGATACAAGAAAAAAAGAAACTTTTGCTCCCTATATCCATCAGTGTCCACCATGGCTTGGTGGATGGACGAAATGTTGCCGAATTTATACAGAACGTAAAAGACGGACAAAACAATACATTATGATATGATTTGCTCCCTCTTCCTATTCTAATAATAAAACATGAAAAATAAAATAGAATTTATCGCTTTTGATGCCGATGACACTCTTTGGGAAAATGAACTTTATTTTCAAGAGTTGGAACACAAATTTTGTCATCTTCTGAGGAAATATTCACCGGCTCCTTCCGTATCAGAAGAATTGTTCAAGACAGAAATAAAGAATCTGCATATCTATGGTTATGGACTGAAAGGAATGCTGCTTTGCATGATTGAAACCATTTGCAAAGTTACTAATGGAGAAGGAGACCTCAATCTCGTAAAAGAAATCCTCCGATCAGGTCAGGAACTTCTGCAAAGGCCAATCACATTATTGGACGGTGTGCAAGAAGTCATATCAGCCTTGCACGAAAATTATAAATTAGTATTGGCCACCAAAGGTGATTTGTTCGATCAAAAAAGAAAGATTTCTGCGTCCGGACTACAAGAATACTTTTGCCACATAGAAATAATGAGCGACAAGAAAAATGCGGATTATAAAAGATTGCTTGATAATTTAGGGTGTAAGGCAGAAAATTTACTGATGATAGGTAACTCGATAAAGTCGGATATTATTCCCATATTGGAACTCGGAGGTTATGCAACCTATGTACCTCATCATGTCACTTGGGCACACGAACAATATGAAGGAGAAGTAACGCACTCCCACTTTATTAAGTTGAATAACATTAAAGAGATACAAAACTATCTTTAGTTTGTGCCATATTCCATTCTCCACGTGGTAACTCTTTGAACAAAAATACCACGTCCGGCAAGAATCAAAAAAGGATAAGTCACTCTATACAACAAAAAAGGGTTGTCAAAACGTGGATAATGCTGTCGTTTCGTTCGTAGGGGCGAGGTTCGCTCGCCCGAAAACAGTTTGCTTTGTGTCTTCGGGCAGGC
>OIDF01001190.1_pt1 | contig 11428 bp, 16 predicted proteins | sample 1581411 | NCBI WGS metagenome assembly OIDF01 (sample SAMEA3882515, study PRJEB24775) | human gut metagenome | biome: human-associated habitat; feature: intestine environment; material: feces | place: Netherlands | collected 2009/2010
TTTTCATATCCAGCCGCACCTGCCCGGCGACCAGGCGGGACCGCAAAGCGTGTGGAAGTCACGGTAAAGACAGCGGAGAAAGGAGCAAACCATGATCACAGAGAGCGTCAAAACCATTCTGGGGGCTGACCTGTCGAACCAGGTCGAAGCGGCCTTGAAGGGCAAGGGCAAGGACGGAAAGGACGTGGACCTGGTCGTCGGTAACGACGGAACCTTCGTCCCGGCCGATAAGTACAACGGAGCCAACAGCGGAAAGACCAGCGCCGAAAATGCGCTGAAAGCCGCCGCCGAAGCATTGAAGGCGATCGGCGGGTCCGGCGATCCGGCGAAGATCGCGGACGACGTCAAGACCGCCCAGACCACGCTTGAAACCCTTCGAACCAACCACCAGAAAGAGATCACGAAGATTCAGAAGAACACGGCCCTTCGAATGGCCCTGGCGAACCAGGCCCACGACCCGGCCGACATTATTTCCCTTCTGGACCTGGACAAGATCGAGGTCGACGCCGCCGGGACGCTGAAAACTGACCTTGACGGCCTTCTGAAACCCTTGAAGGAGTCGAAGGCGTACCTGTTCAAGAACCAGGACCCGGCGAACCCCGACATTAAGGGCGCGAAGCCCGCTGACCCCGGCGCGCGCCAGGAGCCGGCCGCAAAGGTCGACGGCCCTGTCGTGATCTAACCTACCAACCAGCCAACAATGAAAGGAATGATATTTTATGGCAAGAACGAAAGCGATCAGCCTGATCCAGACCGGTTCTACTAAGGTCGAACTGTCCGAACTGTCCGGCCTGGTGATCAGCAACATTCAGAAGGAAACCCTGGCGGCCGGTTTGAAGTCCCAGTCCTACACCGGCAACCCCGCGACTGGTTCTGTTGAGTATAAGCGATTCAAGAACAGCGCGTCCCAGGCATACGGAACCGCCAGAACCGCCGGAAAGGGCGCGGCGATCACCGTCCCCCCTACTACCGTGAACCTGGACATTCACCGCGAGATCGTGGAGGAAGCCGCAAAGTTCGACCTGGACACCTTCGGCGTCGGAAACATCATGGCCCGTCGTGCCGACAATCACGTCGACACCGTGGCCGCCGAACTGGACGCCGACTTCTTCGCAAAGGCGAAGACCGCCGGAACCAAACTGACTGCGAAGGGAACCACCGTCGAAGACCAACTGGAAGAACTGATCCAGGCGGTCGAAACCGTGAAGAACGACTATGTTCGCGGCGTACCCCGCAACCTGATCCGTCTGGTTCTGGACCCCGTCATGTACGGCCGCGCCAGAAACTATCTGGATAAGGGAACCAACAACGCGAACGTTGACACCGCCGCCGAGGACTTCCGTATGTTTCACGGCGTCCGCGTCTATTCTTCCATCAACCTTCCTGTCGCCCCCGGAACCACCGCAACCCGCGCCCTGTGCATGGTTGACGGTGCTATGGCCCAGCCTGTCGTTATGTACCCCTACGCAGAGCCGGAGAAGATTCCCCTGTCCAACGACTACGGCGTGTCCATGTTCTACGACTACGGCACGAAGGCCCTGACCCCTGACCTGATCTTCTATATCGAAGAATCCCTGGCCTAATCTGGAAGGAGCGTGACCGACATGAAGTTCAGAATCAACACAACCGGGTCGATCGTCGAGCCTAACGACGAAACCGTCCTGGAACAGATGAAGAACAGCCCCTTCTATACCGCGATCCCTGACGTCGCGCCTGACGCCCAGGAAGGCGACAACGAAGGCGTGAAGCCCCTGTCCAAGATGAACAAGGACGAACTTCTGGCGGCCGCCCAGGCCGCCGGTATCGACGTTCCTGACGGTTCCACAAAGGCGGAGATCGTCGAGTTGATCCAGGCCGCCGGCGTGTAACCGAAGCGGCCGGCGAAAGGTGGTGGAAACGTGCTTCAACAGATTTTGTCTTCCCTGGACGGCCTGACAGCCCTTGAACAGAAGGAAGTCCTTCGCGTTCTTATGTCGAAGGAAGACCGGCTGGCAAAGGTCAAGGCCCTTCTGGGGATCAACGGGACGGACCAGGACGAAGTTCTTCTGTTCGTCGTTCAGACGGTGGAAGACCTGGTCCTATCCTACATCAATCAGGACACGCTTCCCGCCCCGCTGGAAAACGCCCTGATCGTCATGTGCGTCAGTTACTACAAGGCCGCCGGCCTGGGAACCACCCAGGCGGCCGTCGGCCCGGTCGCGTCCGTGAAGCGTGGCGACGTCACAACGTCCTTCGCCAATGCTTCCGGCGCTTCCGGATCGGCGTCGACCTTTAATCTGGGCGCTGACGGTCAGGACTTCTTCGGCTGGCGAACGGTCCTGAACGAATACCGGAAAGTAAGGTGGTGATCGTATGTTCGGAAACCCCGCCGCAGAGCGCGCGGCGATCGAAATGACCTACGAAGACACCGCCACAATCAGCCGGACGGAACCCGCGACGGGGGCGAACCACATCACAAGGGCCGTCCCCGCTGTGAAATACTCTGAAATCATTTGCGCGCTGTCGTATTCAGGAAGTGACAAAAGCCAGCAGACGGACGCACAGAACGAAGTCGACTATGACGCCGTTATCTTTGCCGCGCCTGACCTTCTTGTCCTTCCTGGCGACAGTATATCCCTGAAACGGTTCGGCCGTGAGGACCCGAACAGCCGGCGTCTTCTGGCGTTCCAGGTAGTCGGCCGCCCGGCCGTCTATGCGACCCACCAGGAGATCAAAGTGAAGGACGGTGATCTGGCTTGACCCTGAACAATTTTATCGAAGCGATCGCCGGAAAACTGGCTGGCGTATGGCCTGACCGGAAGGTCTATGTCGACGAAATCCCGAAGGGCGCCGACGGCCAGTTCTTCGTCGGTATCATCGAATCGGGCCAGGAAGCCCACCTGGACCGCCGCCGGAAAAGGTCGATCCAGATCGAAGTCCTGTACTTCCTGAAATCGAAGGAGAATATGGAGTTCAACGCCTGGGCCGAAGAAATGTACGACCAGTTCGAAACGCTGACCGTGAAAGAAACGGATCAGAAGACCCGGACGATCCGCCTGACGAACCAGAGAGCCAGACCGGACAAGAACGCCCGCGTCTATCAGTTCACCTTCGACGCAGACTTCTTCTTCGTCCTGACGCCGGCGGAAATCCCCTTCATGGAAAACCTGGGACAAACGGAGGAAATCAAATAATGGCAACCGCAAAGAAGAAGGCCCCGGCCGCAGACCAGGCGGCGGAACCGACCTTCACAAAGGAACAACTGGTCAAATCGAAAACCCTGAACCTTCCCCGTGACGCCGTCGCGGCGATCCTGGAAGACGGGAAGGTCTACACAAAGGACCAGGCCGTCCGCCTGGTTACTGATTTTCTGGAAAGGAAGGTGTAAGTCATGCCTATCGGTGGCGGAACTTTTACCGTACAGAACAAGATTCTTCCCGGCGCGTATATTAACTTCGTCAGCCTGGGAAGCGTCGTAAAAATGGGGACGCGCGGTGTCGCGGCCCTTCCCCTGGAATTGAACTGGGGGCCTGAAAACAAGGTCTTTTCCGTGTATGCGGAGGACTTCAACAAGAACGCCCTGTCCGTGTTCGGCTATGATCCTACGGCGGACGACATTCTTCTTGTCAAAGAAGCATTGAAGCGCGCCAGAACCCTTATGATCTATCGTGTCAATTCCGGCGGCAAGAAGGCGACTGCGACCGTCGGCGGCGTGACCGTTACGGCCGCCTGTGGCGGAACGCGCGGAAACGCGATCAGCGTCGCGATCCTGACCAACGCCGACAACGCGACCAACGTTGACGTCGTAACCTACCTTGACGGAATGGTCATGGATTCCCAGACCGTCGCAAAGGCCACCGGATCGGCCAACCTGAAAGCGAACGACTTCGTCACCTTCGGAAGCGCGTCTTCCCTGACCCCGGCCGTGGCGACCCCGCTGACCGGCGGCACGAACGGAACCGTCAACGGCGCGGCCCACACCGCCGCACTGAACGCCTTCGAAGTGGAATCCTTCAACGTGGTCGGCTACCCTGGGACCGATGAAGAAATCAAGTCCCTGTATGCGACCTTCGTGAAGCGTCTTCGCGACGACGAAGGAAAGAAGATCGTCGGCGTCCTTCACGACTACAAGGGCGACAATATCGGCCTGATCAACGTGAAGAATGGCGTCGTCCTGAACGACGGAACCACCGTGACCGGCGACAAGGCCGTCGCGTGGGTGTCCGGCGCTTCCGCCGGCGCAGAGATCAACGAGAGCCTGACCAATACCGCCTACGACGACGCCGTGGACGTGGACATTAAATATACGAAGTCCCAGTTCGAAGCGGCGATCCAGGCCGGCGAGTTCGTTTTCTATGCCGACTATGGGAAGGCCCGTGTCCTGACCGACATTAACAGCCTGACCAGTTTCGGCGGCGGCGTGACCGAAGACTGGACTTCGAACCGCGTGATCCGCGTTCTGGACGGCTGGGCGAACGACGTCGCCCGAATCTTCGGCGATTCCTATATCGGCAAAGTGACCAACAGCGACACCGGCCGTCAACTGTTCAAGGCTGACCTGGTATCCCTGGCCTTGCAGTATCAGGACATCGACGCGATCAGCGACTTCGTTTCCGAAGACATTACCATTCAGCAGGGCAACGGAAAACGCGACGTCGCCGTCGACTCCGCCCTGAAACCGAACGACAGTATGGAAAAACTGTATATGACGACTGTCGTCAACTAACGGAAGGAGTGTGAACCGAAATGAAAACCCTGAACGCGCCTGATACCATTTCCGGCAAGGAAGGCCGCGCCTATGCGAAGGTCAACGGCAACAACGAAGAACTGTTCATGTCGAAGACCATTGAAGCGACCGTCGAGAAGTCGAAGTCCGAGGTCAAGGCAATCGGAAAGCGCATGACCGGCCACAAGACCACCGGCGGCAACGGAACCGGGTCCATGACCCTTTACTATCTGACGCCCCTATTCCGAAACATGGTCAAGACCTGGAAGGAAACCGGCCAGGACATCTATTTCGACATGGTGGTCGAGAATGACGACCAGGAATCTTCCGCCGGGAAACAGTCGGTCCTTCTGATCGGCTGTAACCTGGATTCTGTCGTCCTGGCAAAACTGGACGGCGACAGCGACGATCCCCTGGACGAAGACGTCGACTTCACCTTCGAGGACTTCGACATTCTGACCCCATTCACCAAGTTCTAATTTGAAAGCGAGGTAAAAACTATGGGTAAATTGCAAGAGTTCCTTATGGACGCGGAGATCGGCACGACCCAGACGGAAGTCCAGATCGCGCCGTTCCCCTTCCCCTTCGTGATCCGTTCCATTACGGAAGCGGAGAACAAGGCCATTCGAAAGACCTGTCAGAAGGTCGAGTTCGACAAGAAGACCCGCCAGAAGCGGATCGACACTGACACCGACCTTTACAACGCCCGCCTTGTGGCGGCCTGTTGTATCGACCCCAACTTCAAGGACGCCGACTTCCAGGCGAAGAAGGGCGTCCGTGGGGCGGAAGACCTGATCAACCTGGTCCTGAACCCTGGACAGTACACCGATCTTCTTCTGGCCGTCCAGGAAATCAACGGCTTCACTGACGACGTGAACGAGTTGAGGGACGAAGCAAAAAACTAATCACGGGGGGCGGGAATGAGGCGGACGCCGACGGCGAATCGGTGTACGCCCATTACGCCCTCCACCGGCTAAAAATCCTTCCGGGACAACTTCTGGCCCTTCCCAGACGGGAACGGGCCTTCATTTATGCTTCCATAGACCTTCAAATCGAGAAGGAAAAGAAGGAAGCGGCAAAAGCAAAGCGCCGGAAGGGCAAGAAGGGCAGGTGATAAAATGGCCGGCGTATCTACACAGTTTTCGATTCAGGACAGAATGACGTCCCGCCTGAACACCATGATCGGCGCGGCCCAACGCCTGAACCGCACCCTGGACGCAACCGACGCCCTGACAGACACGATCGACCCCGGCGCGCCCTTCGAACGAAGCGCCGCTGACATCGGGGCGGCCAGTCGTCAGGTCGACAACTTTAACAACCGCCAAGAGCAAGCGGAACACGGGGCGAACAGGGTGAAGTCCGTCTGGTCTAAAATGGGCGGCGTTATCAAGTCCGCCCTTGCGGCGTTCAGCGTGAAAAAGATCGTCGAACTGGCTGACGGCATGACCACCACCCGCGCGCGGCTGGACCTGATGAACGACGGCCTTCAAACTACGGCCGAACTTCAAGATATGATCATGAAGTCCGCCAACAGGTCCCGCGCGGCCTACTCCACCACGGCCGACGCTGTGGCTAAAATGGGCATAATGGCCGGCGACGCCTTTTCCAGCAACGAAGAACTGATCGCCTTTTCCGAACTGATCAACAAACAGTTCACGATTGCCGGAACATCGGCCGCCGGTATCGACGCGGCTATGTTGCAGTTGACTCAGGCCATGTCGTCCGGCGTCCTTCGCGGCGAAGAACTGAACAGCGTCTTCGAACAGGCCCCGACCATTATTCAGACGATCGCCGACTACCTGGGCGTCCCGATCGGGAAAATCCGGGAAATGGCCGCCGAAGGCCAGATCACTTCGACGATCGTGAAAAATGCCATGCTGGCGTCCGCCGACGAAATCAACGCGAAGTTCGCGGCTATGCCTATGACCTTTTCCCAGGTGTGGACAATCGCGAAGAATATCGCCCTGGAAGCGTTCACACCTGTTTTGACCCTGATCGGCCAGGGCGCACAATGGATATATGACAACTGGTCCATGATTGCCCCTGTTTTCTGGGGCCTGGCGGCCGCCGCCCTGGGCTATGCTGTGGCCCTGGGAATCCAGACGGCCGCGACATGGATCGCCAACGGAGCCGCCCAGGCGTTCTTCACGACACTTCTGACGAACCCCTTGTTCTGGATCGCCCTGGCGATCGGCGTCGTCGTGGCCGCGATCTACAAATGGGTCCAGTCTGTCGGCGGCCTGAAAGTCGCCTGGCTGATCTGCGTCAACGCGGTTCTGACCGCCTGGGACTGGGTGAAGATCGGATTCATGACCGGCGTCTACTTCGTTATGAACCTGTGGAACCGGCTTCAACTGGCCTTTTACACGGCCAGCGTGAACATTCAAAACTTTATGAGTGATATGAAGGCCGGCGTCCTGACGATCCTTCAAAACATGGTCAACGGGGCGATCGACATCATAAACGGCTTCATAAACACCCTGAACAAGATTCCGGGCGTCAGTATCGACGCGATCGAGAAGGTGACGTTCGGGACAACCGCACAAATGGAGAATGACGCCGCGAAACAGGCCAGAGCCGCAGACCTGGCCGCGTACCAGGACCAGATCAATTCCCAGATCGCGGAGAGGGATTCCGCCCTGTCTGCTATGAAGGCAGAAGCGCGCGCCGCTACCGCCCAGCGAGAAGCAGAGATCGCCGCCGCGAAGGCAGAATCCGCCGCCGCCGGCAACGGAAGCACCGAACCGGACTGGTCGGCCTACGCGAACACAGACCCCGGCGACATCGGGAACGTGGACCGCGTCGGGTCCGTCGGGTCCATCGACGAAGACGTCAATATCGCCGACGAAGACTTGAAGTTCCTTCGCGACGTGGCCGAAATGCGCTACGTTCAGAACTTCGTGACACTGACCCCGACTGTGGCCGTGGACGCGAAGATCAGCGAGAAGGTCGACGTCGACGAAGTGGTCGACAAGATCGAAAGACGCCTGGAAACCGAGTTCGAAGCCGCCGCCGAGGGGGTGTACGCATAATGAACGACTATGGAATGACCATAATCGCGGGGGGACGGGAAATAGAAATCCCCGTCCTTCCGCAAAAACTGAAAGTGACGTCGCCAGGTAACAACGACAAAGCGACCGTTCTTGTCCTGGGCGACATTCTGATCCTTCGGAAGAAGGGGCTTCGGACTGCCGCCTGGGATAGTTTTTTCCCTGTGAATGACGCGCCCTTCGTGACCGGCCGGATCACAGACCCGGTCGAAATCGTCCGCGCGATCCAGGACGCCCGCGACGGACTGGACCCGGTTCGTTTCCTAATCACAGGAACGGACCTGGACATTAACGTTCGAATGGGCGTGGAAACCTTCGACTACGAAGAACGGTCCGGAGAACTGGGCGACTTCTACTATTCGATCAAACTGTCGGAATGGAAGGACTATTCGCCGCGCCGGATCGTCCTTCCGCCGGAGCCGAAGAAACCGGCACAGGCCAAAGAACCGAAGCGGCCAGGGAAACCCCCGGCCGCCGCCACGAAGACGTACACCGTGAAGGCCGGTGACTGTCTGTGGAATATCGCAAAGAAGTTCTATGGCAAGGGGGGCGACTACACGAAGATTTACAACGCCAACAAGGGGACAATCGGTTCAAACCCGAATCTGATCTACCCCGGACAGGTTTTCACAATCCCGTGATCTCTATCCTGTACCAGAACAACGTGACCGGCGACGCCTTCGACGTAACAACGTTGTGCGCCGGCGCGAAGTGGTCGACAAAACGGTCCGGGTCCCCCGCTTCCCTGGAACTGACCGTGATTGTCGACGATTCCGTGACATGGACCCACGGGGGGATCGTCGCCCTAAAGGACGGAAAAACCGGCATTTTTTACGGCTACGTCGTGAAAATCCGCCAGAAGGAAACAGACCGGGTCGAGGTCACAGCCTACGACCAGACCTGGTATTTGAAGAAGAACAAGGAAACCTATGTCTTCGCAGGAAAACGCGCCGATCAAATCCTGACCCAGATCGCGGCCGACTTCGGCCTGAAATGTGGGGCGCTTGAAAATACCGGCTATGCGATCCCTTCCATGATTGAAGACGGCCAGACCCTTTTCGACATTGTTTTGAAGGCCCTGGATCACACCCTGATCAATTCCGGGAAAATGTTCGTCCTGTGGGACGACTTCGGGTCCCTTCGGATCACAGACGTCGAGAAGTCGAAACTGGATCTGTTCGTGGGAGATTCCAGCCTGGCGACCGGCTACACCTACGAAACCGACATAGATTCCGAATCCTACAACAAGATCAAACTGGTCCGCGACAACAAGAAGACCGGAAAACGGGACGTGTATATTTTCCAGGACTCCAAGAACATCAAACTGTGGGGCGTTTTGCAGAATTACGAAACCGTTGACGAAGACATGAACGAAGCCCAGATCAAGGAACGCGGCGGTCAAATGCTGGAACTTTACAACCGGCCGAAGAAGTCCTTCGAAGTGAAGGCCCTTCTGGACCTGTCGGTCAGAGCCGGCCGCGCCCTGTATATCGGGATCAAGGGCGTCGGCGTCAGTTCCTTCTTCATTGTGGAGGAAGCCAGCGCCGATCTTTTGAAGGAACAAATGACTTTGAAATTGAAGGTGGTGTGACATGGCACTTCTTGACACTATGAAAAAGGTCGCTGAACAGTCGCAGAACGCGAACGTTCCGGCGGCCTTCCTTTTTGGGAATGTGACGGCTACGTCCCCGCTGACGATCCGCGTCGACAACCGCTTCGACATCACCGGCGAAGCGATCGTCGTCATGAAGGAGTTCCGCGCCGGTTATTATCCGACGCACCGTCACAGCGGCTTCGCCGATTACCCAGCCCAAAGGCGGCGGGTCCGGCGATCCGGCCTTCGCTTCCCACGACCACACGCTGAAAAATGACTACCTGACCAACACGGGACCGACGTCCGAATATTATTACGGCCTGGCTGTGGGTGACAAGGTGGTCCTTCTACGAAACCAGGGCGGACAGTCCTTCCTGGTCCTGGGAAGGGTGTGATCCTATGGCCCTAATACCGAACCAGTCTTCGGTCACAATCGGCCAGGCCGTCGAGGTGACGCCGGCCGCCGACCACCCGACCAGAACCTACAAGGCAGACTTTGAAACCGGTCGCGTGGCTGGTTTTGTCGACGAAACGGAAGCCATGAAACAGGCGATCATAAAAATCCTAATGACGGAACGGTTTTCGTACCTGATCTATTCCTGGGACTATGGGACAGAACTGAACGCCGTCGTCGGGAAAAGTTACCATGTGTTTTCAAGTGAAATCAAACGAGTTATCACGGAAGCACTTCTGGCGGACAGCCGGATCACCGGCGTCACAGACTTCAAGGTCGGGCAGATCGACAAGAGGACCGCCCGCGTCAGTTTCATGGCCGAAACAATCTTCGGGGAAATCCCCGTCGAAAGGACGGTGACAACCAATGTATGAGAATATGACCTTTGAAAACATCATGGACCGCTGTCTGGCCCGCGTTTCCGCTTCGGTGGATAAACGTGAAGGCTCCATCGTCTACGACGCGATCGCGCCGGCGGCGGCGGAACTGGCGATCCTGTATATTGAACTGGCCTATCTTATGGATCGGGCCTTCCCGGACACAGAAACCGGCGACGACCTGACGAAGAAGTGTCGCGAAAGAGGCGTGTTCCGGACGGCCGCAACCCAGGCAGTCCGGAAGGGCTACTTCGAGAAGGCGGACGGCGGCGGCTGTGACATGGAGATCGGGACGCGCTTTTCCGGCGGCGACATCAACTTCACCGTTACAGAGCGAATCGCCCCCGGCCAGTACAGCCTAACAGCAGAAACGGCCGGGACTGTGGGGAACGAGTATGTCGGAACCCTGTTCCCGATCGACTACGTCCCGGAACTGGCGGCCGCGCGCCTGGCCGACATTCTGATCCCAGGCGAAGACGAAGAAAGCGACGACGCCCTTCGCGCCCGCTACTTTGAATCGCTGAAATCCCAGGCGTTCGGCGGGAATATCGCCGACTACAAAAACAAGGTCGAACTTCTTCCCGGCGTGGGAGCCGTCAAAGTTTTTCCTGTCTGGAACGGCGGCGGAACCGTGAAAATTGTTCTGGTGGACAGCGAATGGGGCGTCCCGTCTTCCGAACTGGTGAAACAGGTCCAGGAAGCGATCGACCCTGTGAATACCCAGGGAACCGGCGTCGGCCTGGCCCCGATCGGCCATGTCGTCACGGTGGCCGGCGTCACGGGATCGAAGATCGACGTGTCCTTCAACCTGACCTTTGAGGGCGGGGCGTCCTGGACCAGCACCCAGGACGCGGTGAAGGCGGCGATTCAGTCCTACTTCGACAGCCTGGCCCGGACGTGGGCCGACACCGAAAACCTGATCGTCCGCGTCAGCCAGATCGAAACGAAGGTCCTGAACGTTGACGGCGTCATTGACATCACAGGGACGAAGATCAACCAGGGAACCGCGAATATTTCCCTGGGCGGCGAAGCGATCCCGGTTCTGGGGGCGGTGACGAATGGAAATTAAAGAATACTGGCCCCGCCACCTTCAAGAACTGGTCGAGTTCGGCCAGATCGCAACAGCAGAACAGCCGGAGTTCACAAAGGCCGTCCAGGACGTCCAGGGCGCGCCAGACGACTTCTTCCTGGTGAGCCTGTCCGAATATGGCTGTCGGCGCTGGGAAGCGATTCTGGGCCTTGTGGCGG